>Ga0268261_10000005_pt1 | contig 210435 bp, 191 predicted proteins | sample TergutNc150P1_FD_190353 | JGI IMG/M metagenome (GOLD analysis project Ga0268261, IMG submission 190353) | Nasutitermes corniger P1 segment gut microbial community from laboratory colony in Florida, USA - Nc150 P1 (SPAdes) (version 2) | ecosystem: Host-associated > Arthropoda: Insects >... | reverse complement strand
ACTTTTCAGCCACACCAGCGAGTGCACCATAAACAATGGATTCAGCAACAGATTTTTTACCATCAAGCAATACTTTGTTAATCAACTGGGTAACAACGGTGGACCCATAAACCGGGTCTGCGATAATTGGGCGCTTGGGCGCCGGACCTTTACGAGGCATTAGGCTTACTTCTCCCTCTTTGCGCCGTAACGGCTGCGAGCTTGCTTGCGGTTTTTCACGCCCTGGGTGTCCAGCGCGCCGCGGATGATCTTGTAACGCACACCGGGCAGGTCTTTTACGTTACCGCCACGGACCAGTACGATGGAGTGCTCTTGCAAGTTGTGGCCTACACCGGGGATGTAAGCGGTAACTTCCATGCCGGTGCTCAGCTTTACGCGAGCTACCTTGCGCAGAGCCGAGTTCGGCTTCTTCGGGGTGGTGGTGTACACGCGGGTGCATACACCACGGCGCTGGGGCGAACCCTTGAGCGCGGGCCGCTTGCTGGCGGCCTTCTTGGTGTGCCGGCCCTTACGGACGAGCTGTTGTATCGTGGGCAACCTATATCTCCTTACGCATCTTCCCTCGTTACGCGCTCAATATCCGACGAAAAATTGGCGGTATTCGCAGCGCTCCGTAGTGCTGACGCGGTTAACCTCTTAAAATTCTTACTGACTTACCTACATCATTGCCGCATAAAAATAGCCTCTGCTGTTTTCCACAGTGCAGAGGCATATCGCTCAATCGCTAAAGATTGGGCAGCCTTAACACCGGCTCGATGTCATGCGCTTTTATCGTTACGAATAACGATGCAAAGGCACGGCGCCCACGCACTCAAATCACCACGGTTTTTAGGCACGATGACGTCGCAAACGCTTTGAATAGAGTACGCGACTTCGACCTAGTAATCAAATTAGATAGGCATTGCTTAGGGAGATTGCGCCCAACACGATCAAGAATTGCGCCAAAATGTAAGGAATCATCGTTATTACGTTGAAATACCTGGGCTGCCCGTGGAATAGCAAGTATGCCATTACCGTATCGGACAGCATGAATACCAAGCTGCCAGCGAAAATCAGGCTAGCCGCGCCCGGTGGCATCGCGAGCATCAACTGTAACGAGGTTATCGCCATCGCTAATATGACCACGGTGTAGGCGGCGACCGGGACCCGCATTTCGACACTGGCATCTACTAGTTTCAAAATAGCCCAGCAAAGCGGCACGGCGATAATAATTGAAGCGATGAGTGCCGGAATATTCAAGCCGCTCCCGATGCCAGCGTGGCCCCGGCGCATAACCCAATTCAGGAATGTGATGGCATAGAAAACATGTCCGAGCAAAAACCCAACTAGGCCCAAACGGAAAAACAGTGGTTCTTGTTTGCGCAATAATGCCACGTCGCCCAGCCAGCACAGCATAATCGCTGCGACAAAAGTCCACGAGAACCCAGCGCCCAAGAAGGCTACTAGCAGCAACGGCATCAGCAAGCACTTGGTTATTTTGCGAACTAAGTCCCACGCCCGCCCCGATGCGGTTGCGCCAACCCCAGATGAGCTAGCCCCATTGGCTCCTGCGAGGGACACTCCAGAACGGGACGCAAACCAGGCTGCTACCAGGTTGAGCAGGGCCACAAAGCCATAAGCCACTAGCTACTCCCCCGGATTCGTGCTGGTCAGAGGAGCCGCTACCCGCAATTGGCGGCGTTCTGTAAAACGCTTCCAAAGGGCTGCAATGGTCACGCCCGCCAAGATACTCCAAGCTCCCGACCAAGCCGAGAACAGCGCCATACCGCCCAGGCCCCCGAAAAAAGTGAACACTAACAACGTAGCTAACGTCGAGTTGCGCGCGGCGACTTCGAAAGTTAAGGCTTTAGTGCTAGCTCGGTCTTGATTGAATAATCGAGAAATCAGATACCCGAAGCCGAGGAAAGTCAGATGGGTAACCGCATTAATTGCAACTATCATGCCGAGATGTTGCGCCGAGACTGCCCAGTTAGCCGCGATGGCGCCGCCGGTGATTGCCACTAATGCAATAAGTGAAAATGGGCCGAGGATTTTCTTTAGCCGCTCCGCGACCTTTGGGAAAAAGCGGGCGGTGAGGATGCCAAGGACAGTGGGCAATAGGATTACCGTTGCCACTTCGGACAACATAGATAGGGCCGAAAGATGCACCGTCGCGCCGAGTTGCTCCAGCACCGGGCCGCCAGTTGGGTGCAACCGCCCCCAAAACATCAGATTCAACGGCAGCGTTAGCACCGACAGCAAATTGCCGATAGCAGACAGCGAGACCGACAAAGCGGCGTCGCCGGTGGCCCGATAAGTCAGTACATTCGAAACGCTACCGGCGGGGCACGATGCCAACAACAACATGCCTAAAGCCACCGACCCTGGCACTCGTAACAATAACGACAAGGCGAAAGCGACGGCCGGCAGAAACACAACTTGGGCTAAAATCCCGATCGCGATCACTCCTGGCCGACGCAGTACCGACCGGAAAGCTGACAGCGGCGTATCTAGGGCCACGCCATAAAGCATCAGGGCGAACGCCACTGTGGCCAGCAGCAATGCACCCGGCGCAAACTCCAGATGCAGCGCGTCAATACCTGAAGCTGGGATCATGCCAGTCATCTGTCGCGCCCGAGTTACTCGTTAAGTCCGTGACATAGCTTGTATTTTTTGCCGGAACCGCAGGGGCACGGGGCATTCTTGGGCGTACCAGGGTAAGTCTCGCCATCCTTATGTGCCGCCGATGCCTCACCATGCAAGGACTTGGCAGCCCCACCCGGTCGCACGGTTTGGGCTGGACTAGATTTACCATCCTGACCTGGGCCAGAGTAAGTCAGCGGCACTTGGCGAGGCCGGTCAACTTTGGGAAGGTCATCTAACCGCGAGGCTGATGGCCCTTCGTCAATCAGGTCAATCTCACCGGCATCAAGGGCGGCTGCGTCGGCAAAGGATTCCGAGTCAACATCCTCAATCAGCGGGCCACTTTCCGCCCCCAGTTCGGCCTCAGTTTCAACGTTGCCCTGTTCATCCGGGCCGGTGGCTACTGTCGCAGCCCGCACTGGGCGGGTGGCCCCACCAGCTCCGATGCCAAACGCAGCACCACTACCTGAGCCACCCGATTGCACCGGGTTGGTCGCTGCTACCTCTGGCGTGCCCACTGCAGGTGCAGCGGGTTGCTGTACCTCCAGGTTGAACAGGTATTGCACTGATTCTTCTTTGATGGCTTCCATCATTGAAGTGAAAAGCTGATGACCCTCAATTTGGTATTCGACCAGCGGATCGCGCTGAGCCATAGCCCGAAGCCCGATGCCCTCTTTCAGGTAGTCCATTTCGTACAGGTGCTCACGCCACTTACGGTCCAGCACCGATAGCACTACGCGGCGCTCCAACTCCCGCATTACCGGTTCGGTCAGTTTTTCTTCGCGGGCATCGTATGCACGGTCAGAATCGGCGATCAGGGTGGCTTGCAGCACCTCAGGCTTTAGCCGGAGCCGACCGCCAACTTCCGAGTCGATCTTTTCGGGAGTTAACCCACCAGTTACCGGGTAGATGGCTTTCAAGGCAGTCCATAACGCATCCAAATCCCAGTCAGCCGGGTTGTTGCTGTCGGAGGTTGCCCCGTCAACATACGCCCGGATTACATCGTCCTTAAAGTGCATTACTTGGTCTTCCAAGTCAGCGCCTTCCAACACCCGGCGCCGGTCGGCATAAATCACTTCACGCTGCCGGTTCATCACATCGTCATACTTCAAAACGTTCTTACGAATTTCAGCGTTACGAGCTTCTACCTGGCCCTGGGCTGACTGAATCCCGCGAGTAACCATCTTGGATTCCAGCGGCATGTCATCCGGGAAACCAGCCCGGTTCATCATGCTTTCGGCCATTTGCGAGTTGAACAACCGCATCAAGTCATCTTGCATCGAGAGGTAGAAGCGGGACTCACCAGGGTCACCCTGGCGGCCCGAGCGGCCCCGGAGCTGGTTGTCGATCCGGCGAGACTCGTGCCGTTCCGTACCGAGTACATAAAGCCCACCCAGCCTGGTAACCTCATCATGTTCGGCAGCTACTGCGGCTTTGACCTCGTTAAATACCCGGTCCCAGTTCTGCTCGTACTCATCGGGGTCAACCTCGCGGGAGAAACCCAACTCTTGCATTCTCTCAACCGCCAAGAACTCGGTATTACCACCGAGCATGATGTCAGTACCACGGCCGGCCATGTTGGTGGCCACGGTGACCGCACCTTTCCGACCAGCCAACGCAACCACGTTTGCTTCGCGCTCATGTTCTTTTGCGTTCAAAACGCTGTGCGGAATGCCCTTTTTCTTTAATAACGATGACAGATATTCCGATTTTTCAACTGAAACGGTACCGACCAATACTGGCTGGCCTTTTTGATGTCGCTCCACGATGTCATCAACCACCGCCGCAAATTTGCCGATCTCGTTCTTGTAAACCAAATCGGGCTGGTCAATGCGGATCATCGGGCGGTTAGTCGGGATGGGAACTACCCCAATTTTATAGGTATTCATAAATTCGGCGGCTTCAGTCGCAGCCGTACCGGTCATACCCGAAAGTTTGTCGTAGAGGCGGAAATAGTTCTGCAAGGTAATGGTGGCCAAGGTCTGATTCTCGGCCTTAATCTCGACACCCTCTTTAGCCTCAATGGCTTGGTGCATGCCCTCGTTGTACCGGCGACCAGGGAGCATACGTCCCGTGTGCTCATCAACGATCATTACTTCGCCTTTGAGCACTACATAGTCTTTATCGCGCTTAAATAGCTCCTTGGCTTTAATCGCGTTATTCAAAAAGCCAATTAGTGGAGTGTTTAGCGATTCGTAGAGATTATCAATTCCGAGGTAATCTTCTACTTTCTCGATCCCGGCCTCCAGCACGCCGACGGTACGCTTCTTCTCGTCTACCTCGTAATCAACGCCAGGGGTCAACCGCTGCACCACTTTGGCAAACTCGGTGTACCAGCGGTTTGCGTCCCCGTCGGCCGGGCCGGAAATGATCAGCGGGGTCCGCGCCTCGTCAATCAGGATCGAGTCAACCTCATCCACGATCGCGAAGTGGTGCCCTTTTACCTGTACCAATTCATCTTTGGACCAGGCCATGTTGTCGCGTAGGTAATCGAAACCGAATTCGTTGTTAGTGCCATAGGTAATGTCGGCCATATACTGCTGGCGACGTTCTTCGGGGTTCTGACCAGTCAGGATGACACCGGTAGTCATACCGAGGAACCGATAAACCCGGTCCATCAGATCGCCTTGGTATTTAGCCAAGTAATCGTTAGTGGTAACTACATGGACACCTTTGCCCTCTAGCGCATTCAAGTAGGCAGCGGTGGTGGCGACCAAGGTTTTACCTTCACCGGTTTTCATTTCGGCGATGTCGCCCCGGTGCAACGCGGCCCCGCCCATGAGCTGTACGTCAAAGTGACGCATGCCAAGAGTCCGGCTTGCCGCTTCTCGCACAGCCGCAAATGCCTCAGGCTGCAGCGAATCCAGCGTGGCCCCCGCAGCTAGCCTGGCCCGGAACTGTTCGGTTTGGCCGCGCAATTCCTCATCGCTCATCGCCTTGAACCTAGGCTCTAGCGCACCTGCTGCTTTTGCGGTCTTTTCCAGGTTGCGCAAGACCCGGCCTTCGCCAATCCGTAGGACCTTATCGAAGATCGAACCTGCCACCTGGCACTCCACTCTGCTATTTGTCGCGTCTGCCTATCTACGCTGGTTGAGCAGCCGGTAGCGGCTCCTAAACCAACTCGCCTAGGTGCGACACGAAGTTCATTTTCAGCTTGTTGCTGTATTAACTAGGACACCTTAGCATCTAACTGGAGTACGCCATACGTCCAGCCCTTGCGAAGGTACACGACGGACGGCCGGTTGGTCTCCGAGTCTATGAATAAGAAGAAGTCGTGACCTACGAGCTCCATCTGTTCTACCGCTTCGGCAACGGTCAACCGGTCGGCTGAGTGCAGCTTTTGCCGGATGATAACTGGCGAGTCGCCTAGGCGCTTCTCAACTGCGGCCCCGTTGACCACCAACGGCCCTTGGAAAGCAGCCGCAGCCATTACGGCATCGGCATCTGACTCCGTTTCGACCAGATAGTCACCTTCGGCCAACGCGATGGCATCAACGGCATCGGTAGATGCCTCAGCCAGCACCTCACGCACGGAGGGGCCACGGTGATCCTTTTTGCGATCCCGAACCCGGCGCAGCCGTTCTGCCAATTTGTCAACGGCCAGGTCAAGAGCGGCATGACGCTCCGGCGCGGCAGCTTCGGCGCGAACCACTGGGCCTTTGCCGACCACGGTCAACTCCACCCGCTCTTTGACATCCGCTAGCGAGGGGTTGGTCTCGTGGGTGATCTCTACATCAATATGATGAGCACGCGGAGCGAGGGTTTCGATCTTGGAAAGCTTTTCGGCGACTTGGTCCCGGAACCGATCAGTAACCTCGGTGCGCCGTCCGACTACGCTAATCTCCATCGTGTTTACCTGCCCTATCTAGCTGGTGTGGTATTAAAAGTTGTTAGATTCTAGAGCTTAGTGCCAACCAAAGACATTTCGCTATGTCCAGCTATTTCGCGGCTACTTCAATTTCAGGTTTTGCCTGCGGTGGTGTCGCAGCGAGCACTATTGCGCCGACGATAACGCAGCCTTGAGCCGTTAATGCCGAGCTTGCGGCGGCCAAGGTAGCCCCAGTAGTGACGACATCATCGAACAGCAGCACTCGAGTCCGTGGTAGCAGTTTTGTCCGTTTCCGGTATCGAATGTCGGCTTGACCGCGCGCGCGGGCCGATAATCCCACCTGGTCCCGGTTGGATCGCTTGGTCAACGCCCGGGCAGAACTGGCCCGGAGCTCGTTGGCTACGCCTTGGCATACTGGCTCTAAGTGGTCCCGCCCCCGATGCCGAATACTGGCCGAGCTAGATGGCATCGGGACCACCACATCAACCGCCGGGAATTGCGGGTATTTGCGCAGCGCGCTCAGAGTTGCGGCCCGATAAATGCGAGTTAAGTCTTCCCGACCACGGTCTTTCCAGGCCACTACCATGCCTCGGGCGGGGCCGGAGTACTCGCCTAAAGCCCAAACGGGCATCGGCGGAGTACCGGATAAGTCATCTAACCTCGGTATTTGCCGTTCCACTCTGACCAAAGGCCCATTCAACCAGTTGCCGCAGTCCGCACACAGTTTGACATCAGGCAGGCCGCAACCTGGGCAGGCCAGCGGAATTACCAGCATCTCCAGCTCTCGCCAGAAATTCCAGGGCTTCTTGCTATCGGTGGTAATCATCGTATTTACCCCGGATACGCAACTAAGGTGACTTCACGGCCAACAATGGGCCAAAGTGAAGTGGCTTCCCGCAGATGAAGGGCAGATTCACTGTCAATGGCGAGCATATTGCCAGTGCCCACCGAGGCGGTCAGCCAGTGAGGTTCGGAAATTCCGGGGATGAATCTCGGTAGGCCACCGGGCGCATCCAGCCCGCCAACCCCAACTAAGTAAACTCCCCGAACTCCGCCTACCCAACCAATAACCGCTAATACAGAATCATCCTGCCAAGCCACCGCAGTCACGCTCTGCACGGAAGCACCCACCTCAATCGGCTCGGCCAAGCCGATCGGAATCCCTTGGCTGTCCCGGATCACCCCGGCTACCAGCAGCCTGGTCCCGTCTTCATTCCTGGTGACTAGGGCGACGCGACGCCCCCCTGGGGCTACGGTGAGTTTTTCGATCGACATGTCCCCCAGCCAGTTGGCCGTGACATCGTAAGCCGTACCTAGGTAATCCAAGACTTGAATCGGCCCGGTCGCCTCGCCGGTCCAGACCAGCCCTTCGTTGTCAATTGACGGGGCAATCAGGTTTACCCCCGTCAATAAATTGGTCCGACCGGGTGGAATTTCGGGGAGCGGGTCGTCAAGCTGGTTATCGGGGGTTAACGGCTCGTCACCTGGGTATTCATGTTGATGCGGGTCGGTGACCGGGGTTGGTGCCGGGGTTGCGGCTGGGCCAGCCGTCGGGCCGAGAATGGAATCGGGAGTAGGGCCGGGAGTCGGTGGCCCCAACGGGACTTCTTCAACTCCGGTTACCCCCGGCTCCGGGTTAGGGACTAGCCACCAAAGCTCACCCATCCCGTTGCGGACTACTACGCCGTCTGCCCCACCGGGCGCTGCGGCGATGGCAGTTATATCCAAGCCAGTCAGATCAACTCTGGGTTGCATCGGTAACATGTCCCGGCCGTTTATGAAGTAAAGCTCACCATCGGCCACCGCCACGGCAGGCCCATGAGTTCGAGGCAGCAATGGTAAATCGTAACCGGGCACGGCGATTGGACCCTGGCTATCTGCCAGGTCAACCGCCTGAGTGCCCGAGCCGTCAGTTAACAGCATGGCAAGTTGTGCTTGGAACAACGCCCGGTTGAATGCGTCGGCATCGCGCAACCAGCCGCGCAGCCGGATCTCGTAACCGTGGGAAGTTTCCGCAATCTCGTCTAAGGTGACGGCTGCATTTTCCGGCACTGCGGGTTGCACCACATCCACTAAGAAACTTGGTGGCCCAGCTAATAGCGCTTGCACGGCACTGGTGCGCCAGGTTTGCTGGGGGAACCACCGGACATCGGGCACCCAGGTCGAATAGTCAAAACTGGGATGGTAAAGCTTGGTGTAACGGAAAGCGGCAGTAAATACTTGGGCTGGCATGATGATACCGTCGTCTAGTTCCGCGATGCGCCAGTCTTGCCCGTTGTAATGCAACTCAAACTCAGCGGTGTGCTGATCTGGATAGCGAGATTCAGAATAAATCCCATCGCTGGAAACTTGGGCAACAACGCCCCCGCTAGCTCGCACAATGACAACGTTTGGGTCTTCGGTAGGAACTTCTTCTAAAGCTGCCGTTTCATCCAATACCAAGACCTTTGCCCCCGGCCGCCAGGTATGCGCGGCCTGCAAAGTCAAGTACTGCCGAGCTGCGGCGAACATCGTCGGGGTGGTCGGCCCGGACTGCGCGGCCAACAAAAATCCCCGCACAACTGCTTCTGGGCCTTGGCCGCGTTCCGGGCCAGCCGCGATGAAACCAACTGCACTGTCAGCGACTACTTCGGTGCCGCCCAGCATGACCGGGGATGCAGTCGGCATTGTCGCGCAACCAGCCAAGAGTGTTGAAACTGCTAGCGCGCTCGCCGCCCGTAGTCTAACGCTACTCATTGCCCGCCTCCCGTCGCAGTCAGGCTCTTCAGGCCTACAATTGGCGTTGGCCCACTACTTGGGAAGTCCGCACTCCATTCCAAATCGGCGCCGACGATGCCATCGTCATCCCCTTGGCTGCCATCCTTTGCCGGGTCAACTCCGGCGATGGGGAGCGGGGGTGGCCCAATCTCACGGTCAGGATACCGAGGTAACATCAGCCGGAACGATGCCCCCTTGCCGAGTTCACCCCAAGCCTCTAGGTCACCACAGTGCAGCCGGGCATCTTCTTTAGCGATCGAAAGCCCCAAACCGGTGCCCCCCGTGGTACGCGCCCGGGATGGATCAGCCCGCCAGAACCGATCAAAGACATGATCCACCTGAGCCGGGCTAAGACCTACCCCGTTATCGCGGACCACCACTGCAACTCCGGTGTCTGAGCCAGCCACCTGTACCTGGACCGGTTTCCCTTCGGCATGATCAATGGCATTAGAGACTAGGTTCCGCAAAATTCGTTCCACCCGGCGGGAGTCAACGTTGGCGGTGTAGGGGCCAGCCAGCGGTTTGACTTCTACCGTTACTTTCTGGTTAAGGGCCAATGGGGCGGAATCATCCACCACCCGTTGAGCTAGGGCAACCAAGTCAGTTTCTTCCCGATCCAGCGATGCCGCTCCGGCGTCGAAGCGGGAAATCTCCAGCAGATCCGCCAGTAAATCCTCAAAGCGGTCAATTTGACTCTGCAACAATTCGGCGCTGCGGGCGGTAATCGGGTCCATCGTGTCCCGGTTATCGTGGATCATCTCCGAAGCCATCCGGATGGTGGTCAGCGGCGTGCGCAACTCGTGACTAACATCGGAAACGAACCGCCGTTGCGCCAGCGATAACCGCTCTAACTGTTCAATCTGAGTTTCTAGCGAAAGCGCCATATCGTTAAAAGACCTGGCCAGGATGGTCATCTCATCTTGGCCGCGCACTGGCATCCGCTCTTCGAGGTGACCTTCAGCTAGCCGTAATGCCGTAGCGGCTGCCCGCTGAATCGGGTTAACTGCCTGCCTGGTCACCAGAAAGGTCAACACTCCCACTAGTGCCAGGATGGTGGCCGCCCCCACCAACAGCGTCCGCTGCACAAAGGCCAATGACTCTTGTTCCGGCTGCATCGAATACAGCACATAAAGCCCGAACGCCCCGTAAGCCGGCACTTCCACTACGGCACCAAAGATCACGCCGGGTTCATCGTGCCCCGACTCTGAATAGGCACCCGGGATCGAAACCGACTGCCACATCGCCCGATCCGAGTTGATGGTGGCCGTGCGCAGTTGCGGAGTCACGATAGGTTCTAACGATGCGAAAGTTGCGGTATCGGCTACGCCGACTGCGCTGGGATTGGGTGACAACAAGAACGATGCCCGCGCACTAGATTGCCCGGCACCAACTCGGTCTCGGACCATAGTGGCCATCAGCGCTTGAACGCCAGCGGTGGTTTCGGCCTCGGAGGCGGCTAAGGTCTCCCGCACCACTGCGACGGTATGGGAGAACTCGCGATCAATTTGGGCGACTCGCTTTTCGAATAGCCCGTCCCGGATCGAAGTCGAAAGAAAGGAACCCAGCAGGGCAACTGTCAAAATCCCAACTGCCAAGGCGGTGGATACCACCCGCACCTGCATCGAGGTACGGAGTTTGTAAACGATCCGCTGAGTTAAGGCCCAGGGATACCGATGGATGCCGCCGAGGAGGCTCACGTTCGAGTGGCCGTGGGGCTGGTCACGGCTCCCGCCTTATACCCCACTCCCCGAACTGTCAGAATCACCTTGGGATTCTCCGGGTCGTCTTCCACTTTGGCACGCAACCGCTGCACATGCACATTTACCAACCGAGTGTCAGCCGCGTGCCGATAACCCCATACCTCCTCCAGTAGAGCTTCCCGAGTGAACACTTGCCACGGCTTGCGCGCCAAAGCGGTTAGCAGATCAAATTCCAGCGGAGTTAGCGAGACTTTCTCACCGGCCCGAGTCACGGTGTGGCCGGTGACATCAATAACCAAATCACCAATCTCCAGGGTTTGTGGCCCGGCTTGGGAGGTTCCGGAGTGGTCCCGAATCCGCGCTCTGATCCGCGCAATCAGTTCTTTAGGCTTGAAAGGTTTGGCGATATAATCGTCTGCCCCAGATTCCAGCCCGTGAACCACATCTACTGTGTCCGACTTGGCGGTCAACATGATGATTGGAACCCCGGATTCTTCTCGGATTTCTCGGCATACTTCGGGGCCGTCCTTGCCGGGCAGCATCCAGTCCAGCAAAACAATATCCGGTTCAGTGCGCCGGAAGGCATCGAATGCTTTGGCGCCATCGGCACAAAATGATGGTTCAAACCCTTCATTGCGCAGCACGATGCCAATCATCTCTGCTAGATGGACATCGTCATCAATTACGAGCACCCGAACCGTCATAAGGCCTAAGTTTGCCAGTAGCTTGGGACAAAAATAACGATTCTGTTACCGTGTCGCGCCGAACCTAATTATTTTGTCTGCGGCCCGCGATAGCGTAGGGGTATGTCAAACCCTGAGCAATTCCCCACTGGGAACGATGCCTACCCGGTAAATCCTGAGTCCGGATTGCCACCAGTGCCGGCAGAGCCGTCGCCCTGGGTAAGCCAGCCAAAGTACGGCCAGTATGCAGTTGGGGGCGGGATGCCCTATGCCCCAGCTCTGCCGCCGCCCCAGCAGTTCGGTGACCCAAAACCTGGGATCGTGCCGCTGCGGGCCTTAACTCTCGGCGATATCCTGGGTGGAGCTTGGCACGCAGTTTGGCACAACCCCGGTGTCATGATCGGCCTGCCGTTATTGATCCTCTTGGGCGCCATGATCCTCTCCGCACTGTTTGGGTTAGCGCTTAACGCTCCGTTCCAAGAGCTTAACAACCAGGTTTTGCATGAATCCGGGTTGATCGAGTTGCTCCGCGAATACCATATTGACCCTGCCCACCTCACGTTATTCAGCGGAGCTAGTACGGCGTCCGGCATTTTGATGGCGCTGGTATCGCCGTTAATCAGCGGTATTTTGGCGGTTTCGATAAGCCAGTCTGTTTTGGGGAACCGGATTAGCGCAGGCGATGTTTGGAGCCGCTTACGCGGACGGGTCGGGGCGCTGATCGGCTGGTCCTTCTTGATGATGCTCGGTCTTTTCGTATTTGCCGTACTTGCGGCACTAGCTATCGCCGGGTTGACCATTGCGGCTAGCGCCGCCAGCACTGGCTTAGCACTGTTCGTTGCCGGTTTACTAATGCTCGCCTTCATGGCGCTCGGGCTGTGGTTAAGCATCAAGCTGCTGTTTGTTGCCCCCATCATCGCAATTGAACGGTCCGGGATTAAGCAAGCGATCCGCCGCTCGTGGGAACTGTCGCGTGGCCACTTCTGGCGGATCCTCGGGATCTACGTCTTGGGCACCTTCTTGGTGAGCCTAGTTTCCGGTTTGCTAACCACGCCGCTGAGCCTGCTCGCCGGCGGCCTAGCACTCGGTGGTTCTGGGGTGGCAGCGGGGACGAGCCTCTGGCTCAGCCTCATCCACACCCTAATTACTAGCCTGATTACGATGGTGTTCACTTCCGGCATCTTGACGCTGCTCTATGTTGATACGCGTACCCGAGCCGAGGGTCTGCACAACTCGTTGATTTCCGCCACATCCGGAGTGTCCACTTCTAACTGGTAAGATGTGGGGTGCCCAGGGGCTTAGCCGCCTCTGGATGATTCCAATCGCAACAGTGAATAGGGGCAGCGACTCGATGGCTTACTCGGTGGTGCTCCCGGTTTACGCCGGAGACAACCCCAAGTGGTTTGCCCTTTCGGTCGGAAGCGTAATCAACCAGACCTTGCCGAGTGATGATTTGGTTGTGGTGATTAACGGCCCAATTCCCCATGACTTGCAGCGGGAGGTTGCCGATCTCAGCAATCAGTATCCAGAAATTTCGGTGATTAACCTACCGGAAAACATGGGTACCGGTGGCGCCCGCAACCGAGGCATCCAGGCCGCGCAGCATGAACTGGTAGCGGTGCAAGATGCCGACGACATTTCACTGCCGCTGCGGATGGAACAGCTCGTCGCTGCCCTAACTGCCGACCCCGACTTAGTAATGGTAGGCGGGCAGCTTGGCGAATTTACCGGAGATGATCCCAACCAAGTCTCGACTTACCGGCGGGTGCCGGTTACTGAAGCTGAGGTTCGCGCATTTGCGCATAAGCGGATGCCGGTCAACGGACCAACCTTGATGTTCCGGAAAACTCCAGTCCTCGCAGTGGGCGGTTATGGCGAAGGCAGCCGCAGCGAGGACTACCTGCTGGTAGCGCGGTTGCTAGCGGAAAATGCCAAAGTTACTAATATCCCTGAGGTCGTGCTGCACTATCGTGCCGGGCCGGAAGCGATTGCTCGACGCCGAACTTGGAAACACCTGCAAGGCTTCGTAGCCACTCGGATTGCCGTGAAACGTCTCGGCATTGGCAGTTGGATTGATGTGGCCATCCCTTGCTTTGCCCAGTTAGTTTTAACTATTACCCCAAAGCCAGTTACCGAAATCTTCTACAAAAAGTTTCTCCGCTAAGAGATTCTGATTCAGCGTCGTTTCGCTCCTTGCGCATAATGACAGTGGGAGCCTACTCGTAGTAGCGGCGGAAGCCCTTGGCATCAGTCCACTAGAGGTGTTCCGCCGAAGTTTTGGATTAGCGCTAGCACATCGTCGCGTACCTTCTCCATTACGTCTTCATCTTCAGCTTCGACATTGAGGCGGAGCAGAGGTTCGGTATTTGAGCCGCGTAAGTTGAACCACCAGCGGGGAGTATCGTTCCAATTCGAGAAAGTGACGCCGTCTAGGTAATCTACTTCGGCAGCCGGGTAAGCCGCCCGGTAAGCCTCAATTACCTGGTCGCGCACGGCAGCCACATCGGGCACTCGGCTATTAATTTCGCCAGATTGCGAATACGGCTGATACCACTCATTAACCGAACTGAGGGGCAACTCTTGGCCCGTCCCCAACGCCGCCAAGACGTGCATCGCAGTCAACATGCCCGAGTCAGCAAACCAGAAGTCCCGGAAATAGAAATGTCCGCTATGCTCACCACCAAAAATCGCACCCGATTTAGCCATTTCCGCCTTGATAAAGGAGTGCCCCACCCGCGTGCGGACAGTTTGCGCTCCATCGACACTTAACAGCTCAGGTACCGCTCGTGAAGTAATTAGGTTATGCACGATGACCGGGGCGTTTTCGCCTCCCTTGCCAACCGGATTGTCCACATCCTTAGGCCCAGGATGGTAATCCAAACCCGCTGCTAACCGTGCCTTCGCCAACTCCCGCTGGCCTACCAGCAACGTGATGACCGAGCCGGATATCGGGTTGCCCTTCTCATCAATCACAAAACAACGGTCCGCGTCGCCATCAAACGCTAATCCCAGGTCGGCCCCATGCGCCAAAACCGCCTGTTGCAGATCCACGATGTTCTTGGGTTCTAGCGGGTTAGCTTCATGATTCGGGAACGACCCATCCAACTCCCAGTAAAGCGGAATGAGTTCGAACGGCAAAGAGGGTAAGCCAGCAGCATCCCCCAAAACTGCCGGGGCAGTTAATCCGCCCATCCCGTTACCAGCATCTATAACTACTTTGAGCGGCCGACAATCACTCAAGTCAACTAAAGAACGTAGGAATTGCGCGTAATTGGGTAGATCGTCAGTGGAGGTTATCGTGCCCGGGTCGGCCACGGGTGCTGGCGTACCACAGGCCAGGAACTGCTGAGCCACATCCCGGATTTCAGCTAACCCGGTGGCCTCCCCCACCGGACGGGCCTCTGAGCGGCACATCTTGATCCCGTTGTACTCGGCCGGATTATGCGAAGCGGTGAACATGGCACCGGGTATGCCTCGGGAACCAGCCGCGTAATAAAGCCCGTCTGTGGAACACAGCCCGATGAGTTCTACATCCACCCCGGCCTCGTTGAGACCTTGGGCGAAAGCCGCGACCAATGCTGGCCCCGACTCGCGCATGTCTTGCCCGATCACGATTTTCGGCTTTGCCTGGTCATTATCGGACGTCGAGTGTTCAGGGATGACCACCACTTGCGCGAAAGCCGCGCCGATCGCCTTAGCAACTTCGGGGGACAACTGATCTGGTGTTATGCCACGCACGTCATAGGCTTTGATAATCTGAGTCAAGTCTATGGTCATGGAGGTTAAGGTTACCTCACAAGCGAGGTGGTAGCGTATATGAGTCGAAGAGATCGGCGCGGACGTGGGATTCGCGGTCCACTTCTCCCCCCAACGCTGCCTGGTTATCAGACTCGATCCGGGCGGTTCGACGATCTGGTATTCACCGCCCTAGAGCGGCTTGGCCCGGAGTGGGGTGAGCAACTCCAAGGTTTGGAACTCGCGGTCGAGAATGCTCCGGCAATCAACGAGGCCACTGATGGGGTGCCACTGGGCCGATTCATCCCTGGGCAAAACGAGCGCCCACCGCGCATCGTGGTTTACCGGCGGCCGGTCGAAATCCGCGCCATTGATGCTGCCGACTTACATGACCTGGTTTTTGACGTGGTAGTAGAGCAGGTGGCGCACTATCTAGGCCGCCGCCCGGAGGAAATCGACCCCGAGTACGGTGGGGGTTAGCTCTTCAGTTAGCCGACCGAATCATTCGATTCGGAGCCGCACCTTGACCGTCACCGGAATCAGCATCTCCGGAATCAACGTCGTCAGAATCAACATCGCTGGGGTCAACCCAGTGGCCGTGCTGCCGCTCGGTCCATAGTTCAGCTTGGGCGGCCGCCCGGCCATCCATCCGGTCTTTAAAATCAGAGCGCCGCTCATCACGGGTCTTCCGATTGGACTGATCCAGCCGCAGGTCAGTACCGCGAGCGCCCAGCAACTCCGGGCCGGTTTGCAGCGTCGGCTCCCAATCGAATACCACTGCGTTCTTGGTGGAATCGCCGATCCGAACTTCGTCGCCGGAAACCGCGCCGGCTTTATACAGTTCATCCTCAACCCCGAGCTTGGCGAGCCGGTCGGCCAAGAAGCCCACGGCCTCATCGTTGTTGAAGTTAGTTTGCTTAACCCACCGCTCCGGCTTGGAGCCGCGAATCTCGAAGTACGGGTCGCCGGTTTGCGGGTCGGTTTTGGGCGTAACGGTAAATCCGCTGTCGTCCACAGCTTTCGGCTTAATTACGATGCGAGCCGCTTCTGGTGCTGGCGCGGCGGCACGGGCCTGAGCCACCAGCTTCGCCAGCGCGAAGGTCAACTCTCGCAGACCCTCATGCGAAGCGGTGGATATCTCGAACACGGGCAGCCCGCGCGCTTCAATTTCTGGCTTGACAAAATCTGCTAATTCCCGAGCCTCGGGCACGTCAATCTTGTTCAGCACCACGATGCGAGGTCGGTCAACCAGCGGCGTGCTGCCGTAGCTTTCTTCTGCAGACAGCCGGTCGCCATAGACTCTCAGTTCGCTTTCTAGCTGATCCAAGTCGGAAATCGGATCCCGGCCCGGCTCCAAAGTGGCGCAGTCAATTACTTGCACGATGACTGCGGTGCGCTCAATGTGCCGTAAAAACTCCAACCCTAGGCCCTTGCCTTCGGAAGCCCCTGGAATCAGACCGGGCACATCGGCCACGGTAAACCGAGTGTCGCCAGCTTGCACCACGCCTAAATTTGGGGTCAGAGTGGTAAATGGGTAATCGGCAATCTTGGGCCTCGCGGCAGAGATCGCGGCAATTAACGATGATTTACCGGCACTCGGATAGCCGACTAAGGCCACATCGGCGATGGACTTAAGTTCCAGCACGATGTCTTGCTCATCGCCCGGCTCGCCCAGCAGCGCGAAACCAGGAGCTTTACGTTTAGTAGTGGCCAACGCCCGGTTACCTAAACCGCCTTTACCGCCGGCGGCGGCCACATACTCGGCACCCACCCCGATTAGGTCGGCCAGCACATTGCCTTGCATGTCTTTGACCACGGTGCCATCGGGCACTGGCAACACCAAATCTTCGCCGTGTGCGCCGTCCCGGTCATCCCCCGCCCCGGCTGCCCCATTGGTGGCCTTGCGATGCGGCAAATGATGGTAGTCGAGCAGAGTTGTGGTGGATGGGTCAACTACCAACTTGACCGAACCGCCGTTCCCGCCGTTACCGCCATCGGGCCCAGCCAGCGGCTTGAACTTCTCCCGCCGAATTGAAGCCACCCCATGCCCGCCGTTACCGCCAGCCGCATGCAGCACTACCCGGTCCACAAAGTTCGCCATGCTCCCATCCTGCCCCATCCCTAGGACAGTCGCAGAATATGTCTCTAGCTAAACTTGACTGGATTTACGTCGCTCAATTTCTGCCTAATTCTCAAAATGCAAGGGGGGGGGGCACAATTGAAGAATGACAATGGCGCCAGCTAAATCTCGCAGACTATTTCGGCTGCTGACGGTGGTGAGCCTGGCATTCGCCGTTGGCGCGTGCGGCGCAATTAGCCCGGAGAATGGCGGCGCTACGGCATCGGGCAATAACACACCAGCCCCGGCGCCAACCTCACCGATAGATCAATACTTAGCCATCATTAACGGCACTAACCTTTCGGCGGAAGCTAGGATCCGCCTGGAGGAGGAGCGCGCTATTCGTGAGGAAGACTTGGTTGCGGCTTGTATGGCCGAACAGGGTTTCACCTACTATCCCGACCCTGGTGGAGGACGCGGAGAATTAGTGGTAAGTACTGGCGAACCCTGGCGGCCAAATGATACTGACTGGTTAGAGGAATACGGGTTTGGGGTAATTGTTTGGCCACCGGCCCCACCTGGGGAAATTGATGCTTTAATGCCAGTCGTCAGCCGTCGGCCTAATGACGTTCATTTCTTTTCTTTGTCTGCCTCAGAACAAGAAGCTCACTCGCGGGCATTGAACGGGGCAAGGAATCCTTACCAACCTTTCAACTTCATTTGTCTGGGCGACTCGTGCCCGCCTGAGCCTGATGACCCAGAGGAGGAAAACCGCAACTTCATTGCATTTAGCAATGACCCAGCTAACTGGGGTTGCCGGACCAAGATATGGCGCCAAATGCAAGCGGAGCGACCCGATTCACTGCGAGAAGCCGATGAGTTTATTCCGCTATTCGCTGCGATAGATCAATTCCGAACTAATTTAGCTTTGGACACTTCCGATGCCGACCGCGATTGGGCAGCCTGCATGGCCGGTATCGGGTTCCCTGGGTTTGAACGGCGGCCCGACTTCTCCGCCGAATTCCGCGCCGACCTGGAAGCCCTCTCCAATGAAGTGCTGGCAAATCAAGAACAGATTTGGCATTGGCCGCTGCGCCGGGGCGATGGACCGGAGATTGAAGCTTTATTTGAGCGGGAAGTCTCTACCGCCCTAGCTGACCGGGACTGCCGATTGGAGACTGATTACGATGCCCGGCAGCAAGTTGTGGTATTTTCGGCGGAGGAGCGTTTTGTCACCGACCATCGCGTGATGTTCGATGCCCTACGCGCCGCCGCTGAACAACTTTCTGGTAACTAGCGGCTCACTCCGGCCACCGCCGCGTCATTCTGCGGCCAACACCGTAGGTGCGCAGAACGCAGAATCTCTCCAACGATTTGGTATACCCCATACAGTTTTGGTAGAGTGGATGGCTGTGCATCGGCCCAGGTCGGCTGGTGCCGCCTAGAAACCTCTCCAACGGGATCCCCACCGCGGCGTGCTTCCACCTCGCCTCGAACCCACAGTCCGGTGCCTAGGTGAGTCCTCTAAGACCTATCGGCTGTCAGTTGACCGCTGACAGACACCAAAGAAAGCTAAAAACTAACGTGGCAAATATTAAGTCGCAAATCAAGCGGATTAAGACTAACGAGAAGGCTCGCGCTCGCAACAAAGCGGTCAAGTCGGAACTCAAGACTTACGTTCGCAAAACTCGTGAGGCCGTAGCTGCCGGTGATAAAGATGCCGCCACCAAGGCGCTGCAAGTCGCCAGCCGCAAGCTGGACAAGGCCGTTTCGAAAGGCGTGATTCATAAGAACCAAGCTGCGAATCGGAAGTCGAAGCTGCATAGCGCCGTCAACGGGCTGTAATTCGGCTTTAGTAATTACACGGCTTTGTGTAATTCAGCAGTTGTAATTACTTTAAAGTTAAGGGCTCCCGATTGCGGGAGCCCTTTGCTATTGCCGATACGATCGCGATCTACTGACGATCATGTTATCGCAGTCCGAGTTTTTCGCCGTCCGAGTTTATCGCCGACGAGCTACGGTAATCACCGCTTTCTCTAGGGCGTATTCAGTATCTGTGGCCTGGCCTCCACCCTTGATCAGGTAATCGGCGTTGGCAACGGCCTCAATCGCAGTTGCCAGGTTCTCCGGGCGCCATGATTTTAAGTCGTTGTTGGCATTGCGCAACTGCCACTCTTGCATCCCGAGATCCCGGGCCGTGGTCTCCCCCATCCGCACCGCAGCGGCTTTAGCCAAGGTGCGCACTTTAACCGCGAGCGCAGCTAGCACACCGATCATGGCCGATTGCCGGGATGCTGAACCAGGATGCCCCGCAACTGCCAGGCAATGCCGCAACAACGCCAATGCGTCTGCGGTTTTCCCGGCCATAGCCGCATCCGCAATTTGAAAACTTGTCGCTTCTACTTTGCCGCCATGATATTCTCGGACCGACTCGGCGGTGATTGCCCCTGGAATGTCGGCGGCGAGCTGGGCCGTAGCTGCGGCCAGCGACCGTAAGTCGCTACCGGTCGCCTCAATTAATGCGCCGACGGCCTCTGGTTCGGCTTTCCGACCTAAATTTTTCAAGATGCCGTGAATGAAGTCGGCCTTTTCTGCATCTTTCTTAATCTGCGGACATTCCAGCACGATGGCAGTGGGTACCCCGGTTGCCGCATCTTTAGCTTTGAGGGTGTCCAGCACTTTTTTACCGCGCACTCCCCCGCCATGCACGATGATGACTACGGCATCTGGGTCGGGGTCTTTAAGGTAATTCAAGAGATCATCGTCTGCCGCAGCGGCTGTTTCCAAGCCGGTAATCACCACGACTTTTGGTTCCGCGAACAACGATGGGCTCGCCGCCACCGCTAAATCACCTGGTTCATAAGAATTGATTGGCAACTCAACAAGCTCGACATCGCCCAATTTCTCTTTAGCCTTAGCGATCACCCCGTTAGTCGCCAATTCCCGCAGATATTCTTCCGGCCCTTGGATTAGAACTAGCGGCCCGACAGCGGGCTGATCCCAGCGCCGGCCTCCCGAGGTGGCCGCAGCCGCACGGGCGGTGGCTGGCTTACGAGTGGCTGGTGGCATAGTCCAACTCTGTCATCGGGCTAGGACAAAAAACTGTGCCGAAATATTTAATCTAGTGGTAGAGACCAGCCAGGGAGTCGTCCCTCCTAACTACCCAAACACGTCAGCATTAAATCTCCAGCTTGTTTGGTAAATACTGCCGTGCCGCACTGATCGGTGCGCACGATTGCCGCTCCGGCTTCTTGATACAGGTTAAGCGCCTTAGCAGTTGGATGGCCGTAAGTGTTTTGCGCCCCAACCGAGAAAATGGCAACATCGGGCGCTAAATACCTAGCCAACGCCGGCGACTGTTTTGCGGAACCGTGATGCGCAACTTTAATTATGCTAATTTTGTTTAGGCTTTGATTTGGATTAATTGACCTATTTTGCTCAATTCCAGTCTGACGCAATTCACCTAATAAATCTGTTTGGCCTTTTGTTTCTAAGTCGCCGAGCATAACTAGATTTATTAATTCGTCACCAGTGTTCACCTGAGCGAGAAACACTAGTGATAAATCATTTAGTTCACTTTCTGAGGTATTTGGCTGGTTTTGCTTCGGGCAGCTAGTCTGGTAAGCATCGGGCGGCGATTGTCCTAATGCCTGCCAACTCACCTCACCGATAACGCCCATTGCCCCGCTTGCCGCAGTCTGCATCTCAACCCCCGCTGCGGCTAAGTCACCATAAACTTTTGCCGCCTCGCCCCCACAGCCGCCGGGGCCAATCGCGGCCGTCACGCTCCGCCCGGCCAATACTGAGTGCAAACCGCCCACATGGTCGCTGTGGAAATGGCTCAAAACCAGCAAGTCAATCCGCGTCACTCCCAACTGTTTGAGGCACTGTCCGGCCTCGCCATCGTCGTTGCCGGTATCAATTACGATGGCGGAATGGCTCCCGGTGCGAATGACTGTGGAATCGCCTTGCCCCACATCACAAGCGGCGACTAGCCAATCCGCAGGTACCGCACCGGTGTGCCGAGTCAGCATCTTGGTGGCCCCAGCGGATAGCGCAAACAGCACAGCCAACGAGATACCGAAAGCCGCGATAACTAATCGGTTATCACTCCGGCTTGGAATCCCAAGTTCATGCCGCCGCAAGCTGGCCTTAGTTCGCAATCGGATGCGTTTGTGCTGGTCTCGCAGGTGTCGGCGCCAGTTCTCGGGCCAGCCCCGTGGCTGCCACCGCCAAGCCACTAAACCCAGGATTCCGGTACCCGATGCCATGGTTAAGGCCCCAATCGGCCCACTGTTAACCGGGATTAAAGAGTGGGGCAGGCCTGCGCATCGGGTTGCCACCCAGGCGATCCAACCGGTGGCCCAGGCCGCCACTTGGGCAAGGTGGGTAGCTAGCCCTGGAGCTAGCGGCGCCAATATTGTCGCGGCTAGGGAAAGCAAAGTTGCCGGGGCAACTGCGGGCCCAACCAGTAGATTCGCCATGACAGTAGTAGTGGCAATCCCGTTAGTAAACAACAGCAAAACCGGCGTACATCCCGCTTGGGCAACCATCGGCACCGCCACCAGATATGCAAGTTTTTCCCCGAGCCAAGGAGTTAGCCGTTTCGACAACGGGGTAGCAAATAACGCTAACGATCCGCTCGCCGAACAAGATAAGGCAAACCCATAAGAGCGAGATAGCCAAGGGTCCAAGGCTAGCAAAACCAAAACGCTGGCCGACAATGCCGCGATTGAGGCACCCTGGCGCCCGCGGATAGTGGCGAGGATTGACACCGCGCACATCGCTGCGGCTCGAATTACTGCCGGGTCTGGCCGAACCAACATGACAAAGCCAACCGCCACTATGGTGAATAACGAAACTCGCAACCACCGATTAAGCCTTAACCCTCCGGTTAGGTAACTCAGCGCCATAAGAATTATCGCGAAATGCCCACCGGATACTGCGGTAAGGTGTGACAGCCCAGATACTTTGAAATCCGCATTTAATTCTTTGGACACTCGCGAAGTGTCACCAATGGCCATTCCGGGCACCAGGCCTCGACCTTGTGGCGAAAGGCCACTAGTTACCTCCATCAGGTCTTTCCGTAAATTATTAGTTGCGCGCCACCATATTGGTGGCGGCTTTAATATTTGTACGGTCTTCGCCTTGAACTTAGAAATCTGTTTTTGATTAGGCTCAATGGTTTGCAATGTTCCGCTTAGTTGTACTACCGCGCGATAAGGCACTTTAGAGCTAGTCACTTGGATTTGAATATTTCGGTTAGTATCCGCCAAAGTCCAAAAGTAGCTATCCCCGAATGGGGCCTTCTTCGGCTCAGAAATCACTTTGCCAGTTATGCTTATTTCACTAATACCGTAGGTGCTCTGTAAAAACTCAGCGGCCCGATGCTGGTAATTCTGCACCGATAACGTTATTGCCAAAATTCCACTTATCATTAGCGCCAGATGAGCGCATACTGCTTCCGGGCGATTCACCTGACGCCAACTTGGTTCTCGGCCGGCTAAGCGTATCAACAGTAAACCGGCGCCCGCCAACAATGCGATTAGCCAAATTACTAACCCTGGTATTTCTAGTGGACGAGTTAACCACCAGGCTGCGAACCAGGTGACCGCAGCCGCAGGGAGCAGCCTGATATCCATCAGACGGACACTTGGTCGCGCACATTATTCATCACCGCTGGGCCGATACCGCTCACTTCTTGTAGCTGTTCTACCGACCCAAACCCGCCCACTTGTTCGCGGTAGTCAACTATTCTCCCGGCCAAGGCTGGGCCGATGCCGGGTAGTTCTTGCAGCAAAGTTGCACTAGCTTGGTTAAGGTTTATCCGCCCCGCATCATCTCGCATCTGACTCAAATCTGGGGGTGGTGGAACCGACACAGTCGCCTCTGCTGCCGGAGCAGGCACCTGCCCGATCATAGGAATGAGAATCTGCTCGCCGTCCACCAATACTCTAGCCAAATTAATTGCTGACAATTCAGCGCCCTCAACCGCCCCACCTGCCAGTTCCACAGCTTGGGCGACCCGTGCGCCTTGGGGTAACTCGACGATCCCTGGGCTGGCCACCGCACCTGCGACATGGACTACCACAGTTGCCCCGGCTGGCACTGCGGGTTCGGATAGTACTGACGCTGCTTCAACCGGGACTTCGGTCAGCTCCTCGCCGAAGACCTCGTGACTAACGATGCTGACTGGCTTAGCGGTTGCCGTCAACAAGTGCGCCGAAAAAATGCCCCCTGATAGAGCAAGCAGGGCGAGTACCCCGGCTAAGGCCGCCCGGCCCCCGAGCGCCACTCGCGGTTTGCCTCGGCTCACATCATTGAAGCCTGTTAGGTGGCCTTGGGATGCGGCTACCCACTCGCTCTGGCCGACCTGCCGTGCAACCTCTGGTTCGGAAACGTCCGTGTGTTGGGCTCGCAATTGCCGTCGTGAAGCTAACGCTTGACTGGCGAATGACTTCCTCTCCAAACCAATCTGGGCAAAATCTGACTGCGCAGAAACTGACTGTGCAGAAACTGACTGTGCAATCTCAAACTGTGCAGGATCAACCTGGTCTGATTCCAACCGGGCATTCCGGAGCCTCTCCAACGAGGCAGCTAGCGGTTCTGACATGGAGTTAAGTAAAACCTTAACCACGAAAGCGCCCCGAACAGTTATCCACAGATTTCGAGGTAACCCGCAAAACCGGGTGCCTGTGCGCAGCGTCCCAGCCTAGAAAATTAGCCTAATTTATGAACTGGCTAAATCTACATTTGTACCGAACGCCCCAACGTGAAGGTCAATCGCCTGGGTATTCGAAATCGTCGTAGTAATCCTCGGCAACATCCGCTTCAGCAGCACCACTGCCAGCCACATCTTTCTCGCCTCTGATCAAGGCCAGCGCACCCGCGAGGCCGTCTGGTTGAACCAGAACGTCTCGGGCCTTTGAACCTTCGGATGGCCCCACTATCTCTAGCGATTCCATCAGATCCATCAGCCGCCCAGCTTTGGCAAACCCAACTCGCAACTTGCGCTGCAGCATGGAAGTGGAACCGAATTGGGTGGTGATTACCAGTTCGGCAGCCTGAATTAGTAGATCTAGGTCATCACCGATATCAGAATCTATCTCTCGCTTGATTTTAGCTTCGGCAGTCACGTCTTCGCGATAAACCGGTTTGAGCTGGGACTTAGTATGAGCCACGATTGCCCGGATCTCGGACTCCTCGACCCAAGCGCCTTGGGTGCGAATCGGCTTATTTTCCCCTTGCGGTAAGAACAACGCATCACCTTGGCCGATGAGTTTGTCCGCCCCACCATGATCCAGGATTGTGCGCGAGTCAACTACCGAAGCAGTAGCAAACGCCAAGCGGGATGGCACGTTAGCTTTGATTAAACCAGTTACCACGTCAACGGAAGGACGTTGCGTGGCCAAGATCAAATGGATCCCGGCCGCGCGGGCCAACTGGGTAATACGTTGAATTGCCGACTCAACATCTTTTGATGCCACCATCATCAGGTCGGCGAGCTCATCAACCACAACCACCAAGTAGGGGTAGGGCGCAATTTTGCGTTCGGAACCGGGTAGCGGTTGCACCTGGCCTGCCCGGACGGCCGCGTTGAAGTCATCAATGTGCCGGAAACCGAAGTCGGATAGATCGTTGTAGCGCATATCCATTTCCCGCACCACCCATTCCAGAGCTTCAGCCGCCTTTTTGGCATCGGTGATGATAGGGGTGATGAGGTGCGGGATGCCTTCGTAATTGGTTAGTTCTACTCGCTTGGGGTCAACCAGGACCAGCCTGACTTGCTCGGGGGTAGCACGCATCATGATCGAGACGATCATGGAATTTATAAAGCTAGACTTACCGGCCCCGGTTTGGCCAGCAACCAGCAAGTGTGGCATTTTCTGTAAGTTGGCTACCACGAAGCCGCCCTCGACATCTTTACCGATGCCGATGATCAGCGGGTGATCACTGCGAGCCGCCACGGAGGAACGCAGCACGTCCCCTAGGGCCACAACTTCGCGGTCCACATTCGGAATTTCGATGCCGATCGCAGACTTGCCTGGAATCGGCGCTAGAATCCGAACATCTGCTGAGGCTACGGCGTAGGCGATATTCTTTTCCAACCCGGTTACCGAACTGACCTTAACTTTTGGCCCAACTGCCACCTCATACCGAGTGACTGTGGGACCTCGAGTGAAGCCAATTACTTGGGCATCAACCTGGAATTGTTCAAACACCCCGGTTAATGCCTCGACTACCCGGTCGTTCGCGGCTGACCGAGTTTTGTGCGGCAAGCCTTCGGACAGCAAGCTAAAGGCAGGCAGCCGATAGTTGGCCGCAGCCGATGGGAGTTCCGCACTAACTTTTAATTTTGGTTTGGAAGCCACTTGGACATAGCTGCCACCGGATTCCGGATGCTCGCTTTCGGCATCTAAATCTTCTGGTTCAGACGGCAACCGGACATGAGAACGCTTCGATTCTGCTTTCCCAACTGTCGGGATGGCTTCGGTTACCCCAACCTGGCCAGCCGAAACTTGCCCGGCTGCACCAGTTGCCGCTGAGACGGTTGCCCCTGATACTCCTGTGTCCGCAACCCGCGCCTGCGCCTGCCCGTCTGCCGGGAAAGGCCAGGTACGCTCCGGAATTTCATCACCTAGAACGTCGTTACCTGGAACTTCACCACCTGATTGCCCATGCGGACCTTGGAACACGCTGGCTTTCACGCCATCAAGCCAGGCCTGATCGTCCCGAACCGAGCCGGCAGCAACCCCCGGAACTCCGCGATACCCCATAGCATGGTCGCCGGCATCCGATAAGGGCGGCCACATCATTTGCGTGGGCAGGCTCTCTACCGACCCAGCCTGGGAACCGGGCGCTGATGTGCCGTAGCTTTGGGCGCTCAAGTTTTGGGCGCTCAAGTTTTGGGCGGGGAACTCCCCAGTTTTGGGCACATTGCCAGGGGCCGGATTAGACAGCCCCAACATTTCATCGATATGATGAGCAGAAGGCTTAATCCGACCGGACTTGCGTGGGACGTCTCGGATAGTGGGATTGAGGAAAGCTTCATCCCCCGAGTACTGATCCAAATAGAAGCCCGGTTTGGCGGTGGCTAAGTCTTCACCCAGCGGTAACCCCAATGCTGGCGCGTGATTGTCGGCTTTAGCCTGCTTTGCGGCTAAATAGACTTCATCTTTAGCAAAGAAGTACCGCGTTATCGGGCTTAACTTATCGGGTATCTCCCTAATCGGCGTTGCTGCGATCACTAGCAGGGCAAAGGCCAACAATAAACCGAGCAAAATGATCGCAACCGTAGGAGTTACTGCAAGGGATAACGGGTTGGCTATCGCAAAGCCAAGCAGACCCCCGGCATCTTGCACTCGTTCAAAGCCGTAGCGGGGGTTTGGCAAATTGTTTTTAATGGCAACCAAACCGCAAATTGCAATAAGCAAACAAGTCAGCCCGATACCTACTCGAGAGTTCTCGCCTCGCCGCGCTGGATAGCGGATAAACCGCCCCGCTTGCCACAGTAAAACCAGCGGGACGGCCATTCCGACCATGCCAAATAGGCCGCCAATCGAACTGTGGATGATGAAGCCGAGAATCCCGCTTACGCCGAACCATTCCCGCGCAGCAATGACTACTGCCAGCGCAACCAACAGGAATGCCACTCCATCCCGGCGGTGTTCAGGAGCTAAATCCGTCGCCGAGCGGGTGGCTTTACGAACTGCCGACCCGAACGCCCCGGTGACGCCCGAAGCTGCTTGGGCTGCTTTGGAGCGTTCAGCCAATACCGGGTCAATCAAAGTTGGCTGTTCAACATCATCCTGGCGAACTTTCGCCCGTGTTCCAGAACGCGACCCGGCGGCTGCCCGCGACCCCGCACTGTTTGTCGCTTTCTTAGCAGCCGCGACCTTCTCCGCAGAGCTTGTCGCCCCCCGTTTTTTAGTTGCAGCCGAAGCGGTAGTCGCCATGACCCAAGGCTAAAGACCCCCCCGGACAAATCGCACCCATCTCAAAACGACACGCCGAAGAGCAGTACCAAGTAGAGCGCGCGGTACAAGCGACGTACGAGAACCATCTGTCGCTCACCGTAAAAAGTGTTTTAGCGGGTTGAATTGCAAGACAGGGCATGAGCGACGTGGAGGTAGACTCCACAAGCGGGTGCAATAACGCAGCAAGTCGGCCCGATAAAGCGCTTTTACTCAAGCTTCTAATATTGTGGGCACTATCATCGGTTTGCGACGGAGCCGCCGAGCCACCCAGGCCCCAACCACCCGCCGCATCACTTGTTGGAGTTGGTAAGCATCGTGCGACCCAGCTTTCAAAGCACCTTCCAGCGCGGCAACCACTTCCGGCTGCACCTCGGCGAACACCTCATCGCTCTCGACCATACCCCGCGCCTGGATTTGCGGCGGCACCACAACTTTGGCGCCCGCAATGTCCACCACAGCCACGACGGTGATGAACCCTTCCTCACCCAAGATGCGCCGGTGCTTCAGTTCCTCTTCGGTGATCGCCCCCACGGACGACCCGTCCACATATATATGCCCGGCTGGAACTTGACCAACCACCTGAGCGACCCCATCGGCCAGGTCAACTACATAGCCGTCTTCGGCTAGGATGACATTCTCGGCCGGAACCCCCGTCTTGACCGCCAAGGCTCCATTGGCGACCAAGTGCCGCATCTCGCCATGCACGGGCATCACATTACGCGGGTGCAAAATGTTGTAGCAGTAAAGCAGTTCCCCAGCGGCACTGTGCCCGGAAACGTGAACTTTGGCATTGCCGGAATGGACCACGCGCGCGCCGAGCCGCGTCAGCCCATTGATCACCCGGAACACCGAGTTTTCGTTACCGGGAATTAAGGACGATGCCAAAATGATGGTGTCACCAGGGCCGACTTGGATTTTGTGATCCCCATTTGCCATCCGGCTGAGGGCCGCCATCGGTTCACCCTGCGAGCCGGTTGACATTAGCACCAACTCGTCATCGGCAAAATCGCCGACATCTTTTAGGTCAATTACCACACCTTCGGGGACTTTCAAATAGCCTAACTGCTCGGCAATCCCCATATTGCGAACCATCGAACGGCCCACAAAAGCCACTTTGCGCCCATGCGCCGCCGCCGCATCAAGCACTTGTTGCACGCGATGGACATGGGAGGCGAACGATGCCACCACCACCCGCCGCGGCGCCCCGGCGAACACCGAATCAATTACCGGCCCAATCTCGGCTTCCGAAGTTACAAAACCTGGCACTTCAGCATTGGTTGAATCAATCATCAGCAGGTCAACCCCGGCTTCTCCCAACCGAGCAAAAGCGCGCAGATCCGTAATCCGACCATCTAGCGGAAGTTGATCCATCTTGAAATCGCCAGTGTGCAACACCCGGCCAGCGGGAGTGGAAACTGCCACCGCCAAAGCATCCGGAATGGAGTGGTTTACCGCTACGAATTCGCAGTTAAACGGCCCAAGCTGCTCAGTGTCGCCCTCGCGCACCGTCAAAGAATACGGGCTAATCCGGTATTCCTTTAGCTTGGCCTCAACAAAAGCCAAAGTGAGCTGAGAGCCGACCAAAGGTATGTCTGGTTTAAGTTTGAGGAGAAACGGCACCCCACCGATGTGATCTTCGTGGCCATGAGTGAGGATGATGGCTTGAATATCGTCCAACCGATCAGCCAAATAACTGAAATCTGGCAGGATCAAATCCACCCCAGGGTGGTGATCGTCCGGGAATAGCACCCCGCAGTCAATGATCAGCAGCTTGCCTTCATATTCCAATACGGCCATATTGCGGCCGATTTCGCCCAGGCCACCGAGAGGCACGATGCGAAGTGTGGCATCGAGCAACGGCGGCGGAGGCGGTAAAGCTTCCTTGCTGCCAACCAGTTCCAGTTCGACCATTTTATAGGACACCGGCTTCTACTAAACCCGCGCGTAGGGTAGCAACCTCGTCATCGTCGGCAGTCACCAGTGGCTCTCGGACTGCCCGATTCGGGATGACGTCGAGCAGTTGCGCTGCAGCTTTAGCCATAACCGCTTGCATACCGGCGCCGTTGATTGCCTGAATCGCCGGCACAGTGGAAACAAAAGCTGCCAACGCGCCGCTGTGATCCCCGGCATCCCAAGCATCAATCGCCTGGCGGAACTGCCGAGCTACTGCGTGAGTGGCTACCCCGATTACACCCGCGCCACCTTGAGCCAAGAATGGCAGCAGCAACATGTCATCCCCCGAATACCAAACCAGCCCGGTGCGCTGCTTAAGCCCAGCCGCCGCCCCCACATTTCCGGTAGCATCTTTGGTAGCCACCACCAACGGGTGCTCAGCTAGCTTCTGGTAACTATCGGGCGAAACCGGCACCCCCGTCCGGCCTGGCACATCGTAAATCATGGTCGGCACTCCCCCAGCTTCAGCTACGGCGGAGATGTGCGCGATTACGCCCTTTTGCGAAGGCCGGGAATAATAAGGAGTGACCACCAAGATGCCATCCGCCCCGGCGGCTACCGCGTCTTTTGCCATTTGAGCCGCGTGGCCGGTGTGGTTGGACCCAGCGCCGGCGAGAATAGCCACCTGGCCCCCAACTTCATCCACTATGGCGGCCACGAGTTCCTTTTTCTCAGCCTCATCTGTAGTGGGCGACTCGCCGGTGGTGCCGTTAACCAAGATGCCGTCGCAACCCTGCGCGACCAGCCACGATGCCAATTTCCGGGCAGCCGCGTAATCCACGGCGCCATCGTCCGTAAACGGGGTCACCATCGCGGTCAGCAGCGACCCGAATGGCCGGTCAGGGTTAGAGCTAAGCACCATAATCGCTACCTTATCCCCACTGTGGCTCCTAACGGCGGACATTCCATTCGCTCAAACAGCGTTCGGCGCGATTAACTGCGCCGATCGCGGTACTCGCCCCTACGAGGCTCCGTTCTCCTCCGCTCATACGATTGAGGTGAGAGCATGTGAGCTCGCACGCGATGCCGAACCGATTGAGTATGTTCTTACTCGCTCGGTGAAACGTCCCCCTCCGTCGCAAGACTTACCTCTTAGAGCGAGGGGAACTGCATCCGGCAGGAGCGCAGCGACTAGGCCAAGCCAGGCAGGTAGTTTTCTAGGCCGAAAGTTAGGCCTGGGTGGGTGATGACCTCGCGAATGGCCAGCAGTACACCGGGCATGAACGAGATGCGGTCAAAGGAGTCAGTGCGGATGGTCAACATCTCGCCCGGATTCCCCAGCACTACTTCTTCGTGCGCAACCAAACCACGCAACCGCACGGCGTGGACGGGGATGCCGTCTATCTTCATCCCGCGAGCCTCGAAGCCAGATTCGGTGGCATCAGGCAACTCGCCCATGCCAGATGCGGCCCGAGCCGCCGCAATGCCTTCAGCGGTGGATTTGGCCGTGCCCGAGGGCGCATCAACTTTGTTTGGATGATGCAGTTCGATGACCTCGACCGACTCGAAGTAAGGAGCAGCAATTTTGGCGAATTGCATCGTGAGGATGGCCGAGAACGCGAAGTTAGGGGCAATTAGCACGCCTAGTTTATCCCCATCGGCCCGGCCAACATTTAGCTGCTCCAGTTGCGCAGCCACCCGGCCCCGGGATTCCTCGGTCCAGCCCGTGGTGCCCACTACTACCGAAATTCCGGCATCGAGCAAGGCATGGACATTGGCCTCGGCCGCACTAGGAATGGTGAAGTCAACGGCAACTTGGGCCCCGGTAGCTTTGGCTTGAGCTGCTAGTTGGTTAGCCTGGGTTTCGACTCCGCGCGACTGTTCATCTGCGGATAAATCGCTGATGTCGAGCGCGGCGACCAACTCCAGATCATCGGCTCCATTAACGGCATCGACCGTAGTGGAACCCATCCGGCCTTTAGCGCCGAGTACGGCTACCTTGACCATAATTCTCCTTATCGGTGAGATTAGAAGCCCGCACCGGATTACGCATGTTTTGGATTAGCCGGATTAGCGAAAGAATTGTTGCGATAAATAATAAGACCGGCACAAAGAGCGAAGCGATATTTAGTAATTGCCCACCGAGCACTTCTACTACCGGAATGTTGGTATCCGATACGAATATTCCGATCTGAGCGGTAAACATCAAGGTGAAGATGAACGATGCCAAAGTAGTGAGGAACAATACCCAGTCAACCAACTTGCCTGTGGCCCAATGCGCACTGCCTCGTTTAGCAACGTTTACCGCTAATACCACAATAAAAACCGCAACCAGAAAGGCGATAATCATAAATGGCATTTTATTTATCCTCGAATGGGCCAACGCAGACAGTGGTACGCGGCCGAGCAGCTAGTTCCGAAGCGATAGCTTGAATTTGTTCAGCGGTGACACTGTTAATCTTTTCCAGAGATTCTTCAATGGAAAGCAATTCCCCGTGTACCAATTCCGCCATGCCAAGGCGAGACATTCGGGAACCGGAATCTTCCAAGCCCAATACGATGCCACCGCTTAATTGACCTTTAGCCCGAGTTAGTTCTTCCTCAGTAACGCCAAATTCACCAATTTTTTCCAGCTCGGCATGTAGCAGTTCTTCAACCTTTTCTACATTAGCTGGGGTGCAACCGGCATAGAGCCCAAAGATACCCGTATCAGCATAATTAGAGGCAAAGGAATACGTGGAATAAACCAGACCTTGCTTTTCCCGAATTTCTTGGAATAACCGAGAACTCATCGAACCGCCGAGAATTGCATTCATTACCGTCAATGCGAATCGTCGTTCATCAGTGGCCGCAATCCCGATGCACCCGACAATTACGTTAGCTTGTTCCACTTTACGCGGAATTGTTAACGTTGAGCCGGAGCCGAATTCGGCAATATCGGTGATTTGCTCCCGCCGCGATGCTGGCGCCACGGTTTCGGATAAATCCCAACCGCCTTTGGCCAAAGCCTCTTTTACCAGCGAAACAAAGTTATCGTGCTCTACTCCCCCGGCCGCAGTTACCACCAGGGTATCGGGGCGATAATGGGACTTGTAGTGGTCCCATACCGCATCACGCGGTACCGCTTTAATTGTTTCAGGAGTACCGCCAATTGGTCTCCCTAATGGATGGTCGCCTAATACCGCCTCGGCGAATTTTTCATGAACTACATCGGATGGGTCATCCTCATTCATGGCCAATTCTTCGAGAATTACCCCACGCTCTAATTCGAAAGCGTCTTTTTCCAGTAACGCGGAAGTAACCATATCGGAAACCACATCTACTGCCATTGGCAAATCGGTATCGAGCACCCGCGCATAATAAACGGTGTGTTCTTTACCGGTGCCGGCATTAGATTCGCCACCGACTTCATCGAATGCGGTTGCGATATCCATTGCAGATCGAGTTTTGGTGCCTTTGAACAATAAATGCTCGAGGAAGTGGGTGGAACCGAAATGGCCATTGGTCTCATCCCGGGCACCCACCCCCAACCAAGCGCCCATTGAAGCGGAGCGTAACCCCGGCATTTGCTCGGTTAGTACCCGAACCCCACCGGGCAGGACGGAACGGCGAATCGTCGTCCCATCCTGACCAGCGGTGAACTCGGAACCTTCAGCCCCGGCCGGGACTAGCGGTAAATCCCAGGGCATTGCTTAGAACTCGTCCGATTCGTCGGTGATTTCGGCGTGGTCGCCCGGCAGGTAGCCACCAGTGGTTTCCAGGATGTCTTCGACCGGGTTGTGCGCGGAAGGTTCATTGTCAACTACCGGTTCGCCTTCGGCAGGCCCGATGTGAGCCGATGCCACATTGACATCTTCGCTTTCGAAATCTGCCGGATGCGATTCGCCGCCCTCAGCCACCTGAGCTTCGGCATCGGCGGGAATTACAGCCAACAACGCAATTTTGCCGCGACCGTCAATTTCGCCAACTTCAACGTCAATCTGATCGCCGACCTTCAATACATCGGTCACCGAATCGATGCGCTTGCCGCCGACTAGCTTGCGGATCTGCGAAATGTGTAGCAAGCCGTCCTTTTCTGGAGTCAAGGTAATGAATGCGCCGAACGACGTGGTGTTGGCTACGGTACCGGTGTAAAGCTCACCGGGCTTCGGGGCGGGAGTTTGGGATCTGCGTGCGCCAGCCGAACCTTGGCCATCACCATAACCCGAGCCTCCAGCGCCGTGCCGAGACTTTTCCTCATCGCGTCCGTGGCCACCTCGCTCGTCGTTATCGTGCGAATGAGCCGCAGCAGCGTTATTCTCTTCGCCTTCGATAACGGCCAGCAAGCTTACCTTGCCCCGATCGTCAATTTCACCAATTTCGACTTGGACTTTGTCGCCGACTTTCAATACGTCTTCGACACTATCCACGCGCTTGCCACCAACTAGACGCTTAATTTGCGAAACATGCAATAAGCCATCTTTACCAGGCGTTAGCGAAACAAAGGCACCGAATTGGGCGGTCTTTACCACGGTACCCACATAACGTTCGCCAACTTCGGGAACGGTGGGGTTAGCAATCGCATTAACCATTGCCCGGGCAGCTTCAGCCGAAGGGCCATCAGTTGCGCCGATGTAAACCGTACCGTCGTCCTCGATGGAAATTTCGGCCCCAGTATCTTCTTGAATCTGGTTAATCATCTTGCCCTTAGGCCCGATGACCTCGCCGATCTTATCAATCGGAACTTTAACCGAAATTACTCGCGGAGCATGAGGTGACATTTCATCTGGAACGTCAATAGCTTCTTGCAAAACATCCAAAATGGTGAGGCGGGCATCGCGAGCTTGCTTTAGCGCACCTTCCAAAACTGATGCTGGAATACCATCAAGTTTGGTGTCCAATTGAATTGCGGTAACGAAGTCGCGAGTACCAGCAACTTTGAAGTCCATATCGCCAAAGGCATCTTCGGCACCCAAAATGTCAGTTAGCGCAGCATAACGAGTTTCGCCATTTACGTTATCCGAAATTAGGCCCATTGCGATACCGGCAACCGGGGCTTTCAAGGGCACGCCGGCATTTAGCATCGAGAGGGTAGAGGCACAAACCGAACCCATTGAAGTGGAGCCATTGGAGCCGAGGGCCTCGGACACTTGGCGGATGGCGTATGGGAACTCTTCGCGGCTGGGCAGCACCGGAACCAGTGCCCGCTCAGCTAGGGCGCCGTGGCCGATTTCCCGGCGCTTGGGTGAACCCACGCGGCCGGTTTCGCCAGTCGAATACGGCGGGAAGTTGTAGTTGTGCATGTAGCGCTTGCGAGTGGCGGGCGCCAGGGAGTCGATTTGCTGTTCCATCCGCAGCATGTTCAGCGTGGTCACACCCAAGATTTGAGTTTCGCCGCGCTCGAAGATTGCCGAGCCGTGGACCCGAGGTAGCACCTCAACCTCGGCAGATAGGGTACGGATATCGCGCAAACCCCGGCCATCAATGCGTACGCCTTCGGTAAGTACGCGCTGACGCACTAAGTTCTTTTGCAAACTACGGAAAGCCGCAGAAAGCTCTTTCTCGCGGCCTTCGAATTGACCGTCAAAACGCTCATGGATAGCACGCTTAACATCGTCAATTGCAGCTTCCCGCTCGGCCTTGGGGCCAATCATCAAAGCTTCTGCCGTCTGGCGGCTGAATTCAGTTGAAACCACTTCATACGCATCGTCGTAATAGTCAACGAAGAGCGGGAATTCCAACGGCGGCTTTTCAATTTGACCAGCTAAAGCAGCCTGGGCTTCGCATAAAACGCGAATAAACGGCTTTGCGGCTTCAATACCTTGAGCTACAACTTCTTCGGTCGGAGCCGTGGCACCACCTTGAATTAAATTCCAAGCATCGTCGGTAGCTTCGGCTTCGATCATCGCAATGGCGATATCGTTATCCTCGGTAATGCGACCTGCAATTACCATCTCGAATACCGAACGCTCTTTATCCGAATACTTGGGGAATGCCACCCATTGCCCATCAATTAGCGCAATGCGCACCCCAGCCACCGGACCGCTGAACGGCAAACCGGAAATCTGAGTGGATAATGAAGCAGCATTGATAGCTAATACGTCATAGGCATCGTCCGGGTGAATTGCCAAAACCGAAACAACTACTTGCACCTCATTGCGCAAACCCTTTACGAATAGCGGGCGCAAGGGGCGGTCAATTAACCGGCAAGCCAGGATAGCTTCAGTGGACGGACGGCCTTCGCGGCGGAAAAACGAACCGGGGATTCGGCCTGCCGCATACATTCTTTCTTCGACATCAATCGTGAGTGGAAAGAAATCGAATTGTTCTTTTGGCTCTTTACCGGCAGTGGTAGCCGAAAGGAGCATTGTCTCACCATCTAAATAAGCTGAGACTGAACCCGCAGCTTGGCGGGCTAAGCGGCCGGTTTCAAACCGAACCGTTCTGGTGCCGTATTTTCCATTATCAATTACGGCTTCCGAATACTTGATTTCGGGACCCTCCACGGGTGCCCTCCTCTTCCTTACCTACACACGCCCACGTTGAGCGTGTTTCATAACATTCGTTATCTTGGTAATTAACCCTTGTTAATTACATTTCACATTTGGCCCTTTGCCATTTGCGAATTCGTTTGAGAACGGACGATGCAGCATCGCCCGCGCCTGCGCCAGTAAACCAGAAAAGCCCGGACTAACCTAGAGCCGGGCTGTTTCTGATACTGATTCTGACTACTGCGCGATTAGCGACGCAAACCGAGGCGCTCAATGAGGCGACGGTAGCGTTCGATGTCGATCCGCTGTAGATACCCACTGATGCGACGACGTTGACCAATCAACAGCAGCAAACCGCGCTGCGAGTGGTAATCGTGCTTGTGCTGTTGCATGTGGGTGGTTAGTTCCTTGATGCGGTGGGTGAGCAGCGCGATCTGAACCTCGGGCGAACCGGTGTCGCCTGGGTGAGTGGCATACTCTTCAATGATCCGCTGCTTGGTGGCATTATCCAGAGGCATACTGGTCCGTCCTTAATCTGTGTTGTTGCGCGGTGCCTTAAGGCGGTTCCCTAAAGCGCTCTCAATCCGCGGCCGTTCTACGGCAACCGCTCAACAATACGCCTATGTCGCTAAATTCCCAAATCGCGCCAATACTTAGGAGTGGGCGGTGAAGCCTACGGGCTTCAAGCGTTCTTCACCGTACTGAGCTTTGACCGATGAATCACGATAATTGGTTCGCGCGTGCGTGGCATCGCAGAACGGCTTATCTTGGGAAGCTCCACAACGGCACAGCGCCATGCGGTTACGGACTTCGTATTCAAAGCCATCCACCCCAACAAGCTGAATCGGGCCTTGCACATATAGTGCGGACGATGTCGCCTCCGCTGGGTCCTGTAATACCGAAATCTCTGGTGCCTTTTCCGCCTCCAGCGGTGCGCCATCGTTATCAATCTCAACTAACCGCCCGGCGATGCACTCAGAAACCCCAATGATAGCTTCGCGCCGATTGGTTGGGTCTTGATCGTACTCAGTAAGTTGCCAAACATCGCCCGGTTCCCGATGACAGAAGCGGGCGTAGGCACAACGGTCATCGTCAAGTAGCGTCATCGTGCTGCCGTTTACGGTATCAGCGATACGTTCGGCGAATGGGCGGCGGTCGGCAACTTCGGCGCCATCAAAATTCTTGGCTAGGTGCGTACCATCGCAGAAGGGGGCGGTATGCGAGCCGCCGCAGCGGCACAGGTCGTATTCTGCGGATTGCGGCAAGTGCCGACCTTCGCGCAACTCATTATGGTGGCCCACCGGCGTAATAATTTTCTCATCCAGCGGCACGCTGCCCGTGACATGGTACGGGCCGCCCTTAGTAATATGAATCGCCTTGCCCGATGCCGCAGTAACCATCCACTAAACTTAACAGGATAGGCGCTCAACCTGCCGGATGTCATCGTGCATTTGAGATATTAATTCGTCAACGGAATCGAATTTAAGGGTGTCTCTAATTTTGGCCACGAATTCTAGGCGCACGGTTTGGCCATACAGGTCAAGGTCGTCGCGGCCTAACACATAAGCTTCGACGCGTTTTTCTTGAGCCTCGGTAAAAGTTGGGTTAGTGCCGATGGAAATGGCGGCCGGTTGATTATCAAGGTATCCAGCGTAAACCCCATCGGGCGGGATGAGACCTTGAGTTTCAGATAAATTCGCGGTTGGGAATCCGAGGGTGCGGCCCCGATGATCGCCGTGAACTACCAGGCCAGTAACGCTGTGTTGGCGCCCCAAAATCTGGTTTGCCTCGCGCAAGTCACCCCGTTCGATGGCCTCACGCACCGCACTTGACGACCATCTGGGAGCATCATCCGAGCCGACGGCCTGAAATTCGATAACGTCGAATTTGAATCCGGGTGCCACCGCCCGCAGCGTACTTAGATCACCAGTATTCCCTTTACCGAATTTGGCATCTGAGCCTAATACGATCACTTTTGCATCGTATTTATTGACTAAATAGTTTTGAATGAATTCGATATCAGATTGAGCTGCAAAGTGTTTAGTATAAGGGATAACCTCGACGCGACCAATTCCGGTAGCTTTTAGCTGTTCGAGTTTTTCTTCCAGCCCGGTAATTAGTTCAGGTGCCGTTGTGGGGTTATGCAGAAACGCTGGATGGGGTTCAAAAGTAATTGCCAACGAATTTAAGCCTCGCTGTTTAGCGACATTAGCGGCGAACTGTAATAACGCTTGATGCCCCAAGTGGACACCATCGAAATTCCCTATCGTTACTACGGTTCCCACGGGAAAACTACTTTCGGTTTAGCTTTGGCTGCGGATTGCGGCTCAATAATAGCGACTAACCGATTATCCTCGGTCAAGGCCGCCGTGACTTGCTCGGTGTCGCGCTTTTCGATGAACTTACCCAAGCTTAAATCTTTCGCCTCTTGCTCCGTTACCTCACGGCTCGGCAGAAAAAACTTAACTGCTTCGCCCAATGGCATCGTCGGTAACGGTCGATCCTCGGTCGCTTCTTGGGTTAATTGGTCCAGTGTCTTGGCCATTGCGAGGTCAACCCTGCCAATCCGGGTGCGCCGCAGCATCGTCAAGTGGCCACCCGTGCCCAACGCGGCACCCAAGTCTCGAGCCAAGGCCCGCACATAAGTTCCCGATGAAACCACCACATCTACAAATAAGTCAACTACTGGCAGCCCGGCAACTTCGTTAAGCTCTTCGTTATTCACGATGTAAACAATTTCGAATTTACTAACAACTACCGGCCGCGCCTTTAATTCAACTTGTTCACCCTCACGAACTAAATTGTAAGCCCTCTTTCCGTTTACCTTAATTGCCGAAACTGAAGTAGGGACTTGGTTTATTTCGCCAGTTAGCTTTTCCATTTCTGCTGAAATACGGTCTAGTGTTACGAGATCCTGTGACTCCGCGCGGAATGACGGGGTTACTAACTGCGCTCCCGAAGCAGTAACTATTTCCCCTTCGGCATCGTCGGTTGTAGTTGAAATGCCGAGCCGAATAACTGCTGAATAAGCCTTATCAGCCCCAGAAACATAAGTTAATAACTTAGTACCTTTACCGATTCCGCAAATCAGCACCCCGGTTGCCATCGGGTCCAGCGTGCCGCCATGCCCCACCGCTCGCGTGCCGCATAAACGGCGCAAACGCGCTACTACATCGTGCGAGGTGATCCCTTGGGGTTTGTCAACAACGATGATGCCATCTGGCGAGGTGGGGCGACGGGGGGGCCTTTCGCTAGAGCTCGCCATCCGACCGGAGCCCACCATCGCCGTAAACATCTTCGAAGTCAAAATCCGATTCCGGCTCGGACTCCGGGCGTTGGAACGGCTTGCGGTACGGGTCTTCCCCATCGGCATAGCTCTTGCCCGCCCGCAGCGCAGCCACCTCCGCGTCGCGCCGCTGCGCCTCACTGAGCGCATCGCTAATAACGGCGGCAGTTTCCGGCACGGCATCAAGATGGAAAGTGAGCGACGGGGTCAGCCGCAGGCCAAGCTGTTTACCGACCTCACTACGCAGCAGACCCTTGCAGCTTTCCAGCGCGGCCGCCGTCTTTTTTTGCTGTTCGGCATCACCTAGTACCGTATAAAACAGGCTAGCTTGCTGCAGGTCGCCGGTCACCCGCACATCGGTGATGGTCACGAACCCAAGCCGCGGGTCTTTGATTTTGGTGTCCAGCATGGAAGCGACGATCTCTTTGATGCGGTCTGCCGTTCTGCGGGCGCGCGGGTTCTCAGCCATGCCCTCCATCCTAGGCCAAGCTCACGGGTTTTCTACCCTAAGTATCCAAACTGGAAAGTATCCGGCCCCTTCGAAAAGTATCCGGCCCGGAACCATGCGCTTAGGCTTAGCGTTGCTGGTTTAGCTGAGGAGGGAGCGGATGTCGGCTGCGGTTAAACCGGTCGCGGTAGCGGCATCGTCGTCTCGCAGATCGTCACGGAGTACGGCGCCAACCAGGGCAGCTTTCCGAGATTTCAGGGCCATGACTTTCTCTTCGATGGTGTTCTCGGATACTAACCGAGTGACCATTACCGATTTGTTCTGCCCGATGCGATGGGTGCGGTCAATGGCCTGGGCCTCCACTGCCGGGTTCCACCAGGGGTCAAGCAAATAGACGTAATCAGCTTCGGTCAAGTTGAGGCCGAACCCCCCGGCCTTTAGGGAAATTAAAAATAGTGGCGCTTTGCCTTCGCGGAATTCATTTATCACTTGGGGCCGATTGCGAGTACTGCCATCTAGATAAGCAAATTCGATACCTGCAGCATTGGCGCGCTGAGCTACGAGTTGTAAATAACTAGTGAATTGGGAGAACACCAATACCCGGTGGCCCTCGGCAATTACAGGTTCGAGTTGCTCAAAGAGAACATCAATTTTCGATGACGGTACATCGGCGTGTTCTTCGGGGTCAATTAGGCTGACATCAAGAGCCGCGCGGCGTAAAGTGGTCAATGCGCGGAACACTGCAACCTTATTGGCCTCATAATCCTCTAATAAGCCCAGCACTCGTTTCCGCTCCCGTGCCAAGTATATGTCATATGCTCGCCGATGCGCTGGGTTTAATTCGACGTTCAATACTTGTTCAATGCGTGGCGGCAATTCTGGAGCAACCTGTTGTTTAGTCCTTCTCAGAATTAGCGGCTTGACGCGACGGCGTAACAACTCTAAACGCTGCTTAGCGTGCGCCTTTATCCGATCATCCACTTCCGGTTTATGCATCGCATCAACTGGACGAGAAAAGTCCTCCCGGAACCGCTCATAAACTGGGAATAGCCCCGGAGCCACCACTGCCAGTATGGCCCACAATTCATCAACATTGTTTTCCAACGGGGTACCGGTTATGGCTAACTTAAATGGGGCGCGGAGTTTCCGGGCTGATTGATTCGCTTTAGTAGCCCGATTTTTGACAAATTGTGCTTCGTCTAGAATTAGGCCACTCCATTGGGCTTCCCGAAAGCGTGCCTCTCCTAAGCGGAAAATCGCATAAGAAGTTACCACGATATCTGCGCCCGCAATGGCCTGTTCGAATAGATAAGGATTACCCAAAGTCTTTGTGAGAACTACTACTTTAAGTTTCGGGGCGAACTTTGCCGCTTCGGCCTGCCAGTTGCTAACCACCGAAGCCGGAGCCACTACCAAAAATGGTGGATCATTGGGTAAAACATTGCGCGCATGTTGAACTAATGCCAGGGTTTGCAGGGTTTTACCCAAGCCCATATCATCGGCCAGGATGCCGCCTAAGCCGTATTGCCAACAGAATGTTAACCATTGGAAACCGGCGATTTGATATGGGCGGAGTTCGGCTTTGATTTCGGCTGGAGTATCTAGAGTAGCGGCGATTGAGCCAGCCTCAAATTCGCGGAGTAAGCGCAGTAAACCGCCTACTGATTTTTTCCAATTATCCGATTGTTCAACTACATCGGCCAGCTCGGCAAGTTCATCCCATAATGCCACTTGTTGCCGATTAACTCGTAGCGCCCCGCGCTTATCGGAAACCCGGTCAGCCTCGGCCAGTAAATTCCGTAATGGTTCCAGCGAAGGATGATTGAGCCGCAGCCAAGAACCATCTACCAGCATCAGTTTTTGCTGGCCTTTGGCTAAGGCTTCTAAAACATTGGGTAAGGGAACTTCTTTCTCAGCCACCTTAATGGTGACGGATAAGTTAAACCAGTCGGCATCGTCACTATCGGAAGCCGATAATTCGATTATCGGTTGTTCAGTTAATTCGGAGAAGCTAAAGCTACCGACGGTAACAACTTCCACGCCATTAACCTGAGACATCAATGGGAGAATTTCCTCAGCCAATCTCATGGCATCGAAACCAGTAAAGGCCAAGTCACCATTTACCGGTAAGGAACTTAGGCCCGTTTTAGTCAATGCTGAGGTGATTTCTCGCCAAATACGCAGTTCACTATTCGGTTCTCGCAGTGGAGTGCTTTTGGTATCATCCACCGCAAACTTAGTTATTTCAGTATCGTTTGTCTGGTATTCCCAATGCACAGAAAGCTGGGCCGAAGTGGGGTTTAGGTAAGTTGCAGTGACGATAAGCGTGGGCTCGTGCTGCTTCGGCAAAGCAAACGAATCATCACTACTAATTAATGGCAAATGTTTACGGATAGCGGGTAAATAATCAGCGAGCAGGCTAACGGTGTGTTCAACTGGAATTGCCAGCTCTCCATCGTCCGTTCCGAAATCCAGCAGGTGGATCGCCGATCGGCTGAGGGGCTGTGCTAATGGTCCCAAAGTGATTTGCCAACCCGGATTGTCGGATGATGGTGCGACGACCGCAAAGACCCCATGCTCTCCGATCAACCCCTTCAACTTGACTGCGAGGTGGTTGCCATCAAATAACAGCCGAGGCCCAAGCCGCACAACTTCATCGTTGCGCCGCACGTCAACGTGCAGTTCGGCATTATTGGCTAATTTGATTTGATCTCGATTGGCCGAGCCGACAAACGGAATCCCGAGTTGTTGAGCGCGGAGAAGTTGCGGCCAAATTAAGCGGCTCGGGAAATCACTGAGTTCCTCCCACTCCGCAGCTCCCCATACCCCTTGCGCTCGCATCGCCGCGACCTCGGCAAACCACTCCCGCACTATCGGGTCGAATTCTCCATTACTGCGGTCGCCCCGGCGCAGGGCATCCCAACTGACAGCCCAGCCACCGCCGCTCCATCGCTTGGTCTCCCGGTTGTACTGCACGGGGCGCACTGAAAGTGCTAGTGCCACCCGGCCTACGGTTCTTCCTGCCGAGCCGATGGCGTTGCGGCGGGCCTCGTCTTTCACCAGGCCATCTACTCGAAACTGCAATCCTAGTTGCGTCTTCGCGCTAAACGCATCTAGCAGCCCGCCGCTAATTGTGTCGGTATCGTTCACGATGCCGACAGTCAGGCGGGAAATTGAACTACTTTCAGCCCGGCCTAGCAGCCCGTCTAGGGTTTGCTGCCAGGCCGGTGCTTTCGGTTTACTGTTTATCGCAAACTCTCGCGGGGCTCCGGCTGCGGCCAGCGCGGTGGCGACCACATGTTTGCAGTTGCTCCCGAGCGGGCAGGTGCAGTCTCCCCCGGTAAATTCATTCCGGCTGCCAAGATAAACCCAGGTTGAGTAGCGCTGGTGCTTGCTGCCAGCTACCGACCCTAGGATTACCTCATCGCCCGGTTGCCAATCAAAACTGAGCACACGCCCGGCTTCATAATATATTCGGCCCCGGCTGACCGTCCCTGCCCCGCAAAGCGCGTTAAGGCTGGCCAGCGAGATGTCCACCAAGTTATTCTCCGATGGAAAGCTCCGCTAACTCAGCCTGATGCTCAGCAGCGGCCAGCGCCTCGGCCGCATCGGGCAAAACCGCAGCCGCGCGGGGGCGACCACCGAATTCGGCTAACTTAGCTTGCCGCAGCGCGGCCATTGCCGGACTTTCCGCATCGCTTGTACCGGCGTTTTCCAGTTTGGCGCCGGGGTTAAAACCCTGCGCGATGTTGCCCAACGCAGCGGTGAACTCAGTGGGCACCACCCAAACTTTGTTGGCGCTACCATCGGCCAACTGCGGCAGCATTTGCAAGTATTGGTAGGCCAGCAGCTTGGGGTCGGCGTTACCAGTGTGAATGGCATCGAACACCTGCAAAATCGCGCGGCTTTCACCCTCGGCTTTCAAGATGCGAGCTTGGGCCTCACCCTCAGCCTTCAAAATCTGAGCTTGCTTGGCGCCCTCAGCAGTCAAAATCGCGGACTGCTTAATACCTTCCGCGTTCAAAATGGCGGCGCGGCGATCGCGTTCCGCGCGCATTTGCTGCTCCATCGCGCCTTGAATGGACGATGGCGCCTCAATGGATTTCAACTCCACGCGGTTTACCCGCACGCCCCAGCGGCCAGTGGCCTCATCCAAAACTCCCCGAAGCTGACCATTAATCTCATCGCGAGAGGTCAAGGTCTGCTCCAGGTCCATTGAACCAACCACGTTACGCAAAGTGGTCACTGTAATCTGCTCAATACCGGTGATATAGTCGGCAATTTCATAAGTTGCAGCCTGCGGGTTAGTTACTTGGAAATAGATAACCGTGTCAATCGAAACTTTCAGGTTATCTGAAGTAATTACTGGCTGCGGGGGAAAGCTAACTACCTGCTCCCGCAAATCAACTACTGCGCGGGTTTTATCAATAAAGGGGATCAGGAAATGTAAGCCAGGATCGAGCGTAGTTAAATAACGTCCTAACCGCTCAATGATAATTGCTTTAGCTTGGGGAACGACTCGAACTGAACGCAATAACGCGGTAACTACAAAAATACCGGCAATACCTAGCACGGCCCAGAGGGCTATTTGTCCAATGATGGGCATTTATTCTCCTTGTTGGTTATGAAATCCAGTTATTCAATTCCGCCATCGGGCAGAGAAATGTCAATTATGGGCGGGGATGAGGCGGGAATTACCACGGCCGTGGCACCATCTATCGCGATAACGATGACATCGCTACCAGGCGGCAATGGAGCAGGCGGATTTGTGCCGCCGGAAATATCAGATAATCGAGCCGACCAAACCTCACCGAGTAACTTTATCCGGCCATCATGCGAAGTTAATTCAGTTTGCGTGTGCGCAGTCTGTCCCAAATAAGTTTCGATGCCATTGGGAGCTGGGGTTTTCGACTTCAGCCAGTTGGATGCCCAGGGCCGAGCTACAAAAACTAACCCGACAGAGGTGACGCCTGCGACGATGAATTGCAACGGAATTGGCGCCCCGAAAGCGGCAGCAACTGCCCCGGCTAACGCCCCGCCGAGCAGCATCAGCACGAAAACATCCATGAGCAGCATTTCGATTAGGCCCAGCCCAAATGCGGCTGCGAGCCACCATAACCAGTCCATGCTGCCCGCCTTTCTGGGCGGATGCCACCCCTCTAATACCAATCAGCGTTGGGGCATTTTACCAGGTTTCGGCGCAGGAGATACCGCCTTAGACGTCGGTCGACCAAGAACCCGAAACAATTACGCTAAGGGGATAACTCACATATGTGCAGCTTTGGCGAAGTAGCGCCCTTTTTCTACACTAACTGTAAAGGGCATGCCAAAGGCAGATTCGAGATTGTGGCTATTAAGCGTTGCGGCCAGCGGGCCGGAAGCTACAACTTTCCCACTTCGCAATAACAATAAATGGGTAAAGCCAACCGGAATAGTCTCGACATCATGCGTAACTAATACGGTAACTGGCGCTGCCTCGTCTAACGCTAAAGCGGTTAAAGTTGCCAATAACTTTTCGCGCGCCGCTAAATCCAAACCTGCACTAGGTTCATCTAAAAGCAATATTTCCGGATTAGGCATTAAAGCTCGAGCGATGCCTGTACGCTTTTGTTCACCCGACGATAACGTGCCATAACTGCGCGTACCTAAACTGGAAATACCGAAATCATGGAGCAATTCATTGGCCCGCACTAAATCTTCAGTTTCGTATTTCTCGCGAAATCGGCCAGTCACTGCATAAGCGCCGGTCATCACGACATCATGCACTTTTTCATCGTTAGGTATTAGTGCCGATAACGCCGATGACGCCAACCCGATACGTGGGCGCAATTCGGCAACATCCGTGCGCCCTAGCCGCTCACCGAGCAACTCGGCTTGGCCCGAAGTTGGAAACATCCGGGCCGCTGCCAGTTGGATTAGCGTAGTTTTCCCGGCCCCGTTAGGGCCTAAAACCACCCAACGCTCACCATCATGCACCTGCCACGAGGCGCGCAAAATTTCGTGCCCGCCTCGGCGCACCACCACGTTTTTGAAGTCGATTACATTCACTGTAATGAACTCTCGTTAACCCCAAAAAATCACTTAGCAGCGACCTTGGCGAGCACATCTCGATAAACCGTCATAGTGCGGTCGGCAATCGCCTTCCAAGAGAAGTGATCCTCAGCGCGCTTCCGCCCTGCCTCACCCATCGCCTTAGCCCGCGCAGGGTCAGACAACATATCGTTAATGGCATTAGCCAGGTCGTTAACGAACTTCTCCGGATTAGTAGGCGTGCCGGTACCGTCGGACACCTGCTCAATCTGCACTAACTTGCCGGTAACCCCATCATCCACAACTTCGGGAATACCACCGGTAGCCGTGGCTACTACGGGCAGGCCGACAGCCATAGCTTCCAGATTCACGATGCCAAGCGGCTCATAAACTGAGGGGCACAGGAATACTTGCGCACTGGCTAGCACGGCAATGAGTTCAGGGCGCGGCAGCATCTCTTCGATCCAAATTACCCCGGCATTGTCATCTTTGAATTCAGTCCCGGCCGCTTTGCGTTGTTCGCGCAGCTTGGCCACCAAATCCCGACATTCCTGCATAATCTCGGGGGTATCCGGCGCTCCGGCGCACAAAATCAACTGCACATTAGGCGGCAACTGCTCGGCTGCCCGCAGCAGATAAGGCAGACCTTTTTGCCGCGTAATGCGGCCCACAAACACCGCAGCAGGCTTGGTCGGATCAATGCCGAGGCGCCGCACCGTCACCTCCGCAGCCGCAGCTTCCGCTGAGCCAGGCTCGGGCCGCTGCCAACCGCTCAGATCAATGCCGTTATGCACCACATATACCTTTTGCGGGTCCAGCGCCGGATATGAACGCAAAATGTCATTGCGCATCCCATCGGATACTGCGATGATCCCGTCGGCAGCCTCGTAGGCTGTTTTCTCAGCCCAAGACGAAACCCGGTAACCGCCGCCCAACTGCTCGGCCTTCCACGGACGCAACGGCTCCAAAGAGTGCGCGGAGATCACATGCGGCATCCCGTAAAGCAATTTGGCTAAATGCCCGGCCATGTTGGCATACCAGGTGTGCGAGTGAACTAAGTCGGCCCCGGCACAAGCCTGCGCAATTTCCAGGTCGGTTCCCAAAGTTTGCAGGGCCGCATTGGCATCTTTCAGGCCCTCTGGGGTGCTGAACCCATAAACTCCTTCGGCTTCGCCCTCCGGGCCACGCGAGCCATCAAAGGCCAACACTTTCACGTCGGCCAGCGGACGCAGCACATTGGCCAATTCCGCCACATGCACCCCGGCTCCGCCATAGACGAACGGCGGGTATTCGCGGGTTAGCAAGTCAACTTTGAGGCGCCCACCCTGGGCTGTGTTATCGGTACTCACATCGTCCACCTTAACCTAGGCGCCCCCGATTTGGTGTGCCAAACCTACCTGAAATTTCTACTTTTTTAGCCCAATCCTCAGCTTTCCTAGCGCGATGCAGCAACACCAAGTAGGCTGGTGGACATGCCTGCAACTCCTAAAGTTCTCGCGATTGTCCTGGCTGGTGGCGAAGGTAAGCGCCTGATGCCGCTGACCGCCAACCGGGCTAAGCCAGCGGTGCCTTTTGGCGGGATTTATCGTTTGATTGACTTCGCGTTATCTAACGTGATTAATTCGGGTTATCTCAAAGTAATTGTGCTAACTCAATACAAATCTCACTCGCTTGACCGGCACATTGCCAAGACTTGGCGTATGTCTCATTTGCTGGGTAATTATGTGTCCCAAGTTCCGGCGCAGCAGCGGACCGGTAAAAATTGGTATCTAGGTAGCGCCGATGCTATCTATCAATCCCTCGAAATCATTAATGATGAAAAGCCCGATATCGTCGTAGTAGTCGGTGCCGACCACGTTTATCGCATGGACTTCTCGCAGATGGTGCAAGCTCATATTGATTCCGGCGCCCGCGCTACCGTTGCAGCAATTCGGCAGCCTATTTCACTAGCAAGTGAATTCGGTGTTATTGACATCGAACCTAGTGACCCGACTAAGATTCGCGAATTCTTAGAGAAACCGCAAAATCCGGTGGGCCTACCTGATTCCCCAAATGAGGTATTGGCCTCAATGGGTAATTATGTATTCGATGCCGATGCCCTGCGCGAAGCCCTTAATCGGGATGCGGTGGAAGAGTCCACTAAGCACGATATGGGCGGCGACATCATCCCGGCCTTTGTAGCTAAGGGCGAAGCTGGGGTTTATGACTTCTTACGCAACGATGTCCCCGGTTCCACCGACCGCGACCGCGACTATTGGCGCGACGTTGGTACTTTGGATGCGTATTACGAGGCAAATAAAGATCTGATCGCGGTGCAGCCGGTATTCAATCTTTATAACAATGAGTGGCCGGTTTACACGGGTTACACCGGCTTACCGCCCGCCAAGTTCGTCCACGCTGGCCCCGGCCGGATGGGCCACGCCGCCGACTCGATCATCTCCCCCGGCGTGCTGGTCTCGGGTGGCACGGTTGCCGGTTCGGTTCTGTCCCCCGGCGTCCGGGTGCACTCTTGGTCCACCGTCACCGATTCGGTTTTGATGGACGATGTCCACGTTCACCGCCACGCCCAGGTTCACCGCGCTATTCTGGACAAGAATGTCCGGGTGGGTGAGCGAGCTCGCATTGGCGTTGACCACGAAGAGGATCGGGCTCGCGGTTTTACCGTGACCGAGGGTGGGTTGACAGTGGTTCCCAAAAACACAGTAGTCGACTAATTTTTCGGTCTGCCTGCACTCACCTGCTGCGTTCTCGCAGCCGCTCATGGACCACCACGTCCACTTCGCTCATGCTCGGCCTTGCATCTAAGCACAATCACACGCGAAAAATCGTTGGTGAGTCCACAGCGCTCGTGGCGCCTAGCGAATTTTTTGGCAATTAAACGGCCCTAATAGATTCCCCTGCTGTGCCCCGCACGCAGGGGGATTCTGTTATGGCGGTACGATGCGGAGCATGATTGGTGCTACGGCAATTTCTGCTCCTGAGGTTTTGTTACCAAGAGTTTCGGATTTGAGCAAGTGGGCAGTAATCGCTTGTGACCAGTTCACGGCCCAGCCGGATTACTGGGAACAGTTGACCGAGTTGGTCGGCGATGCCCCCTCCACGCTTAACTTCATTTTGCCCGAAGTTTGGTTAGAAGAGCGCCTCGACTCCGCCCCAGCAGATATCGCAGCAGCAATGGATAAGGCCGTAGCAAACCAGTTGTTCGACAACGTTGACGGTTATGTGTTGGTGGAGCGCACCTTAAACTCCGGGGCGAAACGGATTGGGCTAATTGCAAATATCGCCCTCACAGACTACGAATACTCACCCGAGAATAACGCCCGGATCAAAGCGACCGAAGCGACCGTACCGGATCGGCTACCACCGCGCGCTGCTATCCGGGCGGCGGCTCCGTTGGAAATGCCGCATGTTTTGGTTTTATTGAATGACCCGGTACACCAGATTATTGAGGCGCTATACCAGCGACGCCAAGAACTAGAGCTGGAACAATTATATGATTTTGAACTAAACATGAACGGTGGCCACCTAAAAGGGTGGCTGGTACCCGATACTTATGGTTTCCTCACTGCGGATTTGGTAGGACTAGAGCGGGATGGGGTTTTGGCCTTGGTTGGCGATGGGAACCATTCGCTAGCAGCAGCTAAATTAATCGGCGACACTAGCGCCTTAGTGGAGTTAGTAAACATCCACTCGCCAGCAATTGAGTTTGAACCAATACATCGAATAGTGATTGGCGCCGGGCAGGATTTCGCCGAAGAATTGGCTACCTGGCTCAGCAAGCGACTTAATACCGATACACCAGAAGCATTTACTAAAATTTATCTAGCGGGCGAGATGGGAGAGATTCCTATTCCAGCTAATCCTGCTGACGCGATCGCGGACGTGCAGCAATTCATTGATGAGTATGCGAAGGAGCACGATGTCATCGTTGATTACATTCATGGCGACAAAGAGTTAATTGCAATCGCTGACAGGTTAGCCGATAACGATGAAGAAGCAGTCGCCATATTTCTCCCGGCAATTGATAAAAATACCCTATTTGATTACACCGCTCGCCGCGGAGTTCTGCCCCGCAAATCTTTCTCTATCGGACATGCGGAAGACAAGCGCTACTACCTAGAACTGGCTTTTCGGTCCGCTTGAACTCATTTGCTGCGTTCTCGCAGCCGCTCATGGACCAATATGTCCACTTCGCTCTCGCTCGGCCTTGCAGCTAAGTCCAATCGCACACGAAAAGAAGTGTCAATCTTTGGGGCATAGACTCCACGAGCGGCGGCGACAACGCTACAGATGGACGCAAACAGACCGAAAAACTAGTCTTTGGGGCGGCGCACGGTCATTAAGCGAGCCGACTTGGCGCCCCACTCGATCCAGGGGTAGTCGGACTGCAATAGCGACCAGGCTGCGGTCGGAACCCCGACCTTGACTTGGGCGAGCGAGGCTTCATCGGAGCCTTTCGCGGACAGGTATGCGGCGCACGCTGCCATCGTCGGCTCGTGTCCCACAACTACCACGGTCTGTAACGAGGGCGACACCACCCGCAGCACGCCCAATATGTCGGCCACCGATGCCCCGTAAAGGCTGTCTAGAATTTGCGACGGGCATTTAATCTTCGGTTTACCGGCAGCGGCCAAGGCCCAAGTCTGCTGTGCCCGCAATGCGGATGAAACTAAAGCGAGTTCAGGTTTGACCCCTGCATCGGCAAAGGATTTCGCCAGGTTGGCTGCTTGCCGCCGCCCTTTCGGAGCTAATTCGCGGGTGGCATCGGTAGGCCCCTCGGCTTCAGTTTTGGCGTGGCGCAACAACACGAGGCGATAAGTCACCCGGCCAGCTTATTCGGTTAACCTAGGCGAGGCACCATTGACACTATTGCGCTGCTAACATTTACCCGCAACTTGAAGTAAATCAAGTTACCCGATGGCGTGGACCCCACCATCCACATGGATGATTTCGCCGGTGGTGGCCGGGAGCCAGTCGCTGAGCAAAGCCACGACACCCTTGGCAACGGGAGCGGCGTCATTAACATCCCAGCCCAGCGGCGCCCGCATTTCCCAACCGGCGGCGAGTTCGTCAAAGCCAGGGATTGCCGAGGCAGCCTGGGTATGCACCGGACCGGCGGCGATCAGGTTGGCCCGGATGCCTTGCGGCCCCAAGTCGCGGGCTAGGTAGCGGTTGATCGCATCCAACGCGGCCTTGGCCACGCCCATCCAGTCGTAACTTGGCCAAGCCACGCGGGAATCGAATGTCATGCCGACAATGGAGGCGCCGGGATTCAGCACCGGCAAGATGGCTTTAGTTATGGCGTGGTAGCTGTAAGCCGAGGTGTCCAGAGCGCGGCCAACGTCTGACCAGGAGCCTGCTAAAAAATCACCGCCGAGCAGGGGCGGCGCTGCGGCGGCAATGGAATGGACCATGCCGTCTATTCCGGTGAATCCCAAATCGATTAACCGCCCAGCCAGGGCAGCTAAGTCGTTTTCAGACGTGACATCCAGTTCGATAATGGGCGGTTCCGATGGCAGCCGTTGGGCTACTCGCCGCGCCACGGGCAGATGCCGTCCAAAAGAGGTAAGGATTACCTCGGCCCCTTCTGCTACGGCCAGTTTGGCGGTATGGAATGCCAGTGAAGCTTCCGTCAAAACCCCGGTGACCAGGATATTTTTGCCTTCCAGCAACCTAGGCACCAAACACCTCGCCCACACTCAACGCGGCTGCTCCCATATTGTGTCCGACGATGCGCCAGTTGGGCGTGGAACGAGCCGGAACCAGCACGCTCCAATTGGCATTATCAAGTCCGGTTATCCCATGCCATAGGCCAGCATCTTCGCCGATCAGCGTAGTGATAGCGGCCGTAATCGCCGCACCATGCGACACCACCAGGAGCACTTCGCCTTCAGGAACCTGAGCCGCGTGCTCCCGCACGGCTTCGGCAACTCGCAAGCCCACTTCTTGCCGAGACTCTCCGCCCGGCGGTTTGGCTACGGCATCGGTACCACTATGCCAAGCTGCGAATAGCTCCGGCCACCGTTCCGCAATCACATCCCGACTAAGGCCTTCCCATTCGCCGAAAGAACGCTCACGTAATCGAGTGTCAATAATGGGCTGCTGGCCAGTTAAATCAGACAGTTCAGCGGCAGTACGATGCGCCCTTTTAAGGTCGGAGGTAATGATCGTGGCACTTGGGAAAGTAGTAGCGAGAGCTTGGGCCGCTGCTGAAATTTGCTGATGCCCGGTCTCGTCAAGTTCGATATCACTCTGCCCTTGTAGCCTACCGTCGGCGTTCCAAGCCGTGCGGCCATGCCGCCAAAATACGATGGCACTAGCCCGGTGGTCAGCGGGACGGTCGGTCATCGGATGCCATGCAGATCCACACCTGGATCTAACTCTTGCACTTCAGCCGGAAGGGGCACAATGGGGCAGTCTCGCCACAACCGCTCTAGCGCATAGTAAACCCGATCCTCGACGTGCTGCACATGGACAACCACATCGCCGTAGTCCAACAACACCCAGCGGCCCGCGCTGCGGCCTTCGCGCCGAATCGGCTTGGCGCCGACTTTATACATCGCTTCTTCAACGGCATCAACGATAGCGCCAACTTGCCGCTCCGACTCCCCCGCTGCCAGCACAAACACATCAGTTAGAACCAACTGTTCACTGACATCAAGCGCGATTATCTCGCTAGCTTTGAGATTGGCGGCAGCCACTGCGGCCACCCCGGCCAGCTCAACTGCGCGCGCAGAGGCGGTCATAATCGGAACTCCATAACGCTCGAAACTACTGAAGCAGAAAAACTCAGATGCGGAATACCCTCCGGGATTGGGATTTCGCCAATAATTAGTTGCCACAGCAACAGGCCAAGCACAAATGCCACCCCGAGCAAAATTAAATACTGCACCCAGGTATAGCCCGCGCTAGGCGGAGGGACCCGAGCCGCTTCCGCGCTCCGAATTGCATGTCGCTCACCTCGCTGGCCCTTAGCTATTTCGCCAGTCAAAGTTGCTGCCTCTGGATGAGCCCCGGAGGTGATTGCCTCCCAAGGCGGCACGCCAGCCGCGAGCATCGGAGCAGCGGCGACAGACCCGGTGTTGACCGGGTCCGCTACTGAGCTTACCGGAGCAAAGCCGGTGACCGGGGCATCGGCCAACACCAACGCCGGCTCCACGATTACGGCTGGATGCTCCACCACAGCCGCCGGACGTTGAATCACCGCAGGTGAGGGCGGCACCGCGCGCCGGGGAGCCATTTGGGTGGTAGAGCGGCGAACCACCCGAGAGACCGGAGCGGCCTCCGTAGGTGCAGTGTTCAACTCCTCGTGGTCAACAACTGCCGGGCTAACTTGCACCTCAGGTGTCACATGTTCAATAAGTTCCGCTTTTTCCGCATCCATTTGGGCGGCTCGCTCGCGCAATGTCCGGCGGCTCAGGCGCGTTGGCACAGGCTGCGACATGTCACTCATGATCGTTCTCCCCTCACGCGTTCACCTCGGTTGACTTTGAAACCTGCGGTAGCCGAGCACTCGGCAAGTCTGGCACTTCCCCATCGCTCTCGCCTCGGTACAAGGCGTACTTATCAATGTAGCGCACCACACCGTCTGGCACCAAGTACCACAGCGGCTCGCCGATGCTAGCCCGATGCCGACAATCAGTCGAGGAAATCGCCAGCGCCGGGATTTCCACCTTAATCACTGATTCTTCCGGCATCCCGCCCAGGTCTAGCTGGTACCCAGGCCGCCCTACCGCGACAAACTTGGCCATTCCGAAAAGTTTCTCGGCATCTTTCCAAGTTGCCATGTGCGAGATTGCGTCTGCGCCGGTGATGAAAAACAGTTCCGCATCGGGAAACTCTTTGCGCAGATCAGTCAGCGTGTCAATGGTATAGGTGATGCCCGGCCGGTCAATGTCCACCCGAGACACGCTGAACTGCGGGTTTTGTGCCGTCGCGATTACCGTCATCAAGTAGCGATGCTCAGCTGAAGTAACTTTTCGGTCCTGTTTAAATGAAGGTTTACCGGTTGGGACAAAAATCACTTCATCTAGTTTGAGCGCCCATGCGACTTCCGAGGCGGCAACTAAGTGGCCATTGTGGATGGGGTCGAAAGTACCGCCCATGATTCCGATCCGAGGTTTTCGGTTCGCTTTCGCAGCAGCGGGTGGCACATTGGCTATTCTCTCGCAATCCGTTGGTTTTCGCGCCTCAACGCGAGCCAGAGAATCAGGGCCGGACATGGCCGTCGCCTCGAACGATCCATTTAGTCGTGGTGAGTTCAGCTAACCCCATCGGCCCGCGGGCATGCAGTTTTTGGGTGGAAATCCCAATTTCCGCGCCAAGGCCAAATTGCCCACCGTCGGTAAACCTAGTGGAGGCATTAACCATCACTGCTGCTGAATCTACCTCAGCCACAAATTTTTCGGCTGCTTTCAGATCATCAGTAATGATGGCATCGGTATGTTGCGAGGAATATTGATCAATATGCGAAATTGCGGCTTCCAGCGAATCAACTACACCCACCGAAATCTCTAGGGCGAGGTATTCCGTTTCCCAATCCAGTTCTGTAGCCGGGATAACTAAAACGCCGCTAGGAGCCAAGCGCTCAGTAGCCGCATCACCGTGGATAACCACCCCGGCATCACTCAACGCTTTCAATACCGTAGGCAAAAAAGCAGGCGCGACGTCTTTATGAACCAGTAAAGTTTCTAAAGCATTACAGACACCGACCCGTTGGGTTTTGGAGTTCATAATTATCTTGAGCGCATCGGCTTGATTTGCAAATTTATCCACATATATATGCACGATGCCGACCCCCGTTTCGATCACGGGTACTTTGGAGTTAGCCACAACTGTGCTGATCAACCCAGCGCCCCCGCGCGGAATCAGCACGTCAATCAGGCCGCGCGCTTGCATCATGGCCACGCCACCGGTGCGACCATAGGCATCTACCGTCTGCACTAGGTCTGGCGAGAAACCAGCCTGGGCCAAGGCATCGCGCAGCACTGAAACGATGACTTGATTGGTTTGCAAGGCGGCGGAACCGCCCCGCAAAATGACCGCGTTGCCGCTCTTCAACCCCAACCCCGCAGCATCTACGGTCACGTTAGGGCGCGCTTCATAAATCATGCCGACCACGCCCATCGGAACCCGTACTTGGGTTAGCCGCAAACCGTTGGCAAGTGTGGACCCGCGCACCACCTCACCGACCGGATCTGGTAACGCAGCCAATTCGCGCAACGCCTCGGCACAGGCACTGATTCGGGATTCATTGAGGATCAGCCGGTCGAGTAACCCCGCGCTCATCCCACCGAGGCGTTCCCGTTCTACATCTTCGGCATTGGCCGCCAATATCTCGGCTTGATTGGCTTCTAGGGCGCTGGCCAGGGTGTTTAGCAGCCGGTCTTTCTCGGCTCGATTGGCAAGGGCCAACTTTTTAGCTGCCGTTTTAGCCCGCCTGGCCATGTCGGCAATCGCCTCAGTCACCTCCGGCGCAACCGCTACTTCGCCCCTGTTCTCGTCCATGAGGAAACCCTAAATCCCCGGTCGGACAAAACCGATTCCGGTCTCAGGATTAGTCGAGCAGCACTAGATCATCGCGGTGAACTACGGGCCGGTCAAAGCGTTCGCCTAGAGCTTCCGCAAGCCAGCGCGAGTTCCGACCCAATAGTTGCGGCAATTCGATGGAATTAAAGGCAGCTAGCCCCCGCGCAATTACCTGGCCAGTTCGGCCCACCAATTCCACCGGGTCGCCAGCCTCGAAGTCGCCAGTCACTTTGACCACACCTACTGCCAATAATGAGGCTCCGGTATTGCGCACAGCAGCAGCGGCCCCATCATCCAAAGTCATACGCCCGCGCACCACAGCGGCATGAGCCAACCAGTGCATCCGGCCACTGGCCCGCCGATGCCCAGCCGCGAAATAAGTACCGACATCGCCGCCATTTAACGCTTCGACAATTTGGTTGGTCGCCGCCAAGATACAGGGAATGCCCGATGTGGTAGCAATTTGCACCGCATCAAGTTTGGTCACCATGCCCCCGGTTCCCACCGAACTACCGTGGCTAGAAACTGACACATCAGCAATTTCCGATAACTCCCCCACATAGGAAATCCGCTTAGCATCTGGCAATTTCGGAGACTTATTATATAAGCCAGGCACATCAGTCAATAAAACTAGCCCATCGGCCCGCACTAATAACGCAGTGAGTGCAGCCAGCCGATCGTTATCACCAAACTTCAATTCAGCGACGGTAACCGCATCGTTCTCATTAACAATCGGGATAACCCCGAGCTGCAAAAGGCGATCAAGGGTGCGCCGCGAATTCTCATAACGTTTGCGACGGACCGTATCGGATGCAGTTAATAACACCTGGGCCACAATTAGCCCGTGTTTGGCGAAAGCGCGGTCATACTCAGCAATTAAGTGGCTTTGACCAACGGAGGCAGCCGCCTGCACACTAGCCAAATCAGCCGGGCGGGCCGCAAAACCCAACGGCTTCAACCCAGCAGCTACTGCGCCAGAAGTAACCAGTACAATCTGCGCACCAGCCACGGCCTTAGCGGCCAAGGTTTCCACGAGTTTATTCAGAGCCACGGTGTCTAAATGCCCATCAGAGCGGGTTAACGACGACGAACCGACTTTCACAACTAGCCGCTTAGCGTGAGCCAACCCTTGGCGCCCATGTATCGCATCGGGCCTTGCCACACTGTTGCCGGTCGAACTCACGGTTTAACTCTAGCGGACACTTGTTTGCTGTACTGTGACCACCCCAGTTATCAACTCGATAGAACTGGGCGCTAGGCCAGCCACTAGGCCGGGATCGTGCGCTGCCGAAACGGCCAATCCCCAAACTATCGGCGCATCGGCCGCCACGGTCAGCAGACCAGGGGCGGCATCGAATGGCACGTCAAGAACCACGATGCCATCGGGAGTGAGTTCGAAGCCCAGGTCCAGGCGCCCGCTCACGGTGCCGGTTATCGGTGCAGTGGCATCGGCCGGGGCGGCAATAACCAGAGCGGCTTGTAAGCCGGCGGCCAAGAGCGCAGAGCTACTTGTTGCGGGTGAGGTTGCTGGGAGCCAGGCTGAGTCGTGAGCATTGCCGGTAGCCCTAGTCCACCGGCCCGCCCCTACTATCGGGTGGTTAGCCGAAACGATAACAGCGTATTCCCCTGGTTCGATGCCGCCCAGGGAGACATCGGCAGGCACGCCCGCTTTCAGAGTCACCGGGTTTAGACCTGGAATATCCACAGCCCCACCGAGCCCGATTACCGTAAACTGTGCCACCGCATCGACGGTGGGCGAAAGCAAGCGAACTGTCGGCGCGGTTGGGTCGCCAATCCCCTGCCCATCGGACCGCAAGCCGGCGAGCACCAGTGAGTTGCTCAGATTTGCCGAAGACCCGATGAGTTCTACCCCGTCCGCCGTAGTACCAGCCAGACTGGTAGATGCCAACGTTGCGGTCACCAACGAGCCACGCGCAGTGGCATGTACCGCGAGCCGAGATTGTTCGGGAGCAATGGCATCCAGCGGAACGGTGACGGCCTGACCAGGAGCGATGGGGATTAAACTTCGGGAACCGAGCGCGAGTTGGCCGGTCACGCCGTAAACTTCCAGCGTTACCGAGGCTGGGCGGGCACCTGGATTCGACAATGTGATTGTGGCAGTTTGCCCGGCGGTAGAAGCCCCACCGACCAGCCAATGTTCCGCCGCAGGCGCTGCACAGGCAGCTACCGCCAGGCCACGTTGTTCGCCTTCCTCGGCCCAACTTGACGTGGAACCGGCAATCCCAGGCATTAATTCAACGGCTGACCCGGAACTCGCAGGCAGCGGGTCCGGGCAGGTCAGCGCCACGGGAGCGGCAGGCAAAGTGAACGTCTGCGGCGCCTCGGGCAGCGCGCCCGGTTGGGGTAAGGCAGCAGCCAGGTCTGAACCGTAATAACCGACCCCGGCCATTAGGGCTAACACTCCGGCTGCAGCTCCGGTTCGGCGAATTTGGGAAAGCTTCATCACTACCTCCTAATACGCCAGCCGCCGCGCAAAAACCGAACGCGGATTAGGCAGCGCTACCAGTAGATAACTGGCCACGATGAGTCCGGTAGCCGCCAGCCAAATCAGCCTGGCAATCCCGAACCCGGTCAGCGGTAACCGGGCTTGAATCGTGTCCAAGAAACCATCGGAGGTAGGCGCCGGGGAAAGGGTAGCCGGGTCTACTTGAATTTCGCCGTCTTCAGCCGCCGGGGCAGCGAGATCGACCTCAACCCGCCAAAGCGCTACCGCATCGTCGGCTTCGGTTATCCGAACCAGCCCCGGTTGGGTATCGAGCAAAGCCGCCAGTTCGAGGGTAGTTGGTGCCTGATTTGGGCCAGCTCCCGGATTTAGCGGAGGCACGATGATGCCGACGATGCCCTGCTCTACTAATTGGGCGGCAATTCCGGGTTGCACTCCGCCGACCAAGTTGGCGACCAGTTGCGGAAGCAAACTCGAAGTTTCAGTTGACTCGGCCGCGACGAACTGGCTGGCAACGGAAAGGTCGGTTAGTGCCGAACCGTTATGCTGCAACAAAGCGAACTGGACGGCAGCGGGACTACCAGTTAAATGTAGCAACGAGCCGGTGCTGGCATCTGGCCGGAGTAACTGGGCGGCTGCTGGAACAGGCGCAGGAGTTGGATTCAGCAAACCGATTTGAGTACCCGCTGAGCCGCTACTCGCCACCCACCAGCTAAACCCGGCCAGCGAGACTACGGCAAATAGCAGCGTGACGAGCAGGCCGGAACCTCTGTGGGTATGCGGATTACTGGCCGCTGCGACCCGCCTAGGTAACCCGGCGAGGGCCAGCCCACCTAAAGTTGCCAAAACTAGCGAGGCGACCGGGGTGGGCCAAAGCCAAGCCAGCCAACTATGCAGGTCTAGTTGACTCGCGGCAAAGTTGGCGAGGGGTGGAGCTAATAACAAGTGCCAACCGGTACTGCTGCGCGCTAGCATCGTGCGGCCTACCAAAACCCAGAACGGAGCGCCTACCGCTAACGAGGGCAGTAAAAAGGCTAGGCCGTACCAGCGGCGGCCGGGTGCAAACACCGCGATGCCGAGGGCTAACCCAAACCCGACAACCAACAGGATTGGGGCTGCGGCGGTCAAGATTGCCAGCAACAACCCAGCGGCAGCCACGGCACCTAACTTACGGGTTTTTAGCGCCCGTACCACGGCCATTGCAGCCCACGGTAATACCAGATGAGCCACTACCAGGGCTAAATAACCTTGCGCCCAAGCTGTAAGCAGGGGCGGCGCCAAGCCCCACACCAGAGCGGCGACAAACCGGGCTCGGCTGGAGCGGGTTAGCGCCCCGGCGGCAAACCAAGCGGCACAACCTGCCAGTGGGATCGCGACGAGCATTAACAGATGCACCAGCAACTGACCGGATCGGGTCAACGTGGCTAAACTGGCAAAGACCAGTAAGAAGGGGTCTGGAATTGCAGCGCCGCTGGTGAACCCGGCGGTGGTGGCTTGGGCCCAGATGTTGGTGACGGGCGCCGGTGCGGCTAGCAATGCGCCGCCGGTGATCCGGTAGCCTGCGATCAGTTGGCCCAGCCAGGGTCCGGCCAAGTAGGCAGCGGCCAGCCCCAGCAGCCCAAACAGGGCGCCAAACCAGGCCCGACGAGCCCTAGTTTCAGCGGCTAATTCTGCCGAGAATACCTGGGCGTCGGCGTCATTGGCCTCAGCCTCGATTACCGAATCGGAAGTGGCACTGCGCTTGGCCCGGTGTACCTCGCGCCAGGTTGGCATCAGGGGCCGAGTGACGCTGCGAGGCAAGCTAGTAGTTCGAGCCACCCGGCGCCGAGCTTGATGCAGGGTTCCCAGTTGCCGCGCAATCCGGGCCGGGAGCAGCAATTCTACTAGGGCCTCGGCTGGTTGCTTAGCCAGCAGGCGCCCGGCAGCTAAGAACGGCGCCTTGACCAGCAACAACAGCAAAGCTAGCGGATACCGTAATAACGGCAGGTTTGCTAGGTAGCCAGCGGCTGCGCTAAACCGGCGGGCGCGAAACGAAACCTTTGCGCTTAAATCGGCCCGGTGTGCGGCGCCCTTAACTCCCGTGAGGCTATTAGTTGGGGTGACCGGCGCATCCGCTGCCCTGGCTGGAACTCGGCCTCTGGTAATTGCAATCTCTTGCGCGGCTCCATGTCCCGAGTGCCGCACCCGCACCATCTGGCGCAGCCCTAATAGGCTAACTTGGGCGTGATAGACCACGGCATCGGGCACTACCACCACCCGGGCGCCGCTCCGCCAAGCCCGGCGGCAAAAATCGGTGGAGTCCCCGAAGTGACCGTACAGGGGGTCGGTGCCTTCCAGTTGCCGCCACAAGCTGGCCTTGACTAACGCTCCGGCCAAGCTGACCGCGAGGACATCCTGGCGCCCGTCATGCTGGCCTTGATCAACTTCGCAGCCATCTATCCCGGTCATCCGCAGCCCGCGTTTCGTGACGCTGTGACCGACGGACAGTAGTTCCGAAGTTTCGAATGGCAGGCCGCTGCTGCTACTGCCAAGGGGTAATGGCTCTCCCGATGCGGAGGTTTCCCAGCGCCGCTGCTTACAGCCGGCGACTCCGATTGCTTCTGAGTGCTCGGTGGCACTGAGCAGCTTGGCTAACGCAGTGGGAGCCGGCGCGGCGTCATCGTGCAAAAGCCAGAGCCAACCACTGCTTTGGGCAATGGGCGTTTGCCGCAACCCCACGTTTACCGCAGCCCCAAAAGTCTTGACTTTGCCGGCTGGGATGAAATGTGCCCCGGCTAACTGCAAGCCCAACTGCGGGCTCGCTCCCACGGGCGCATCGGCGTCAACCACTAAAATCTGATCCGGCGGGCGGGTTTGTGCGGCTACGGCCCGGAGTGTGGTGGCAATAAATGGGGAGCGCCGCCGAGTCACGATGATGGCGGTCACGAACCCCGTATGCCGGGCGGACTCGACCGGATTTACGTTCTGATATCCCGCATAAACAAAATCGCCTGCGGAAACTGAATTCGCAGGCGACCTGCCGGGCGCTGGTTGGGCGCTCCGCAGTGGAATACTTTGGCTAGCTCGGTAATCCATAATGAGGCCATTTTGCGCCCCCGATCCCAAAGAAAGGGCACACCCGGTCGGTGCGCCCTAATTCTTTTGGCTAAATGTGATTTAGACCGCAGCCTTCTTTAGGCGACGGCGCTCGCGTTCGGAAAGACCGCCCCAGATGCCGAAGCGCTCATCGTTGGCCAGCGCATAATCGAGACATTCGGCACGCACCTCGCAACCACCGCAAACCCGCTTGGCTTCACGAGTTGAGCCACCCTTCTCCGGGAAGAAAGCTTCGGGGTCGGTTTGGGCGCAAAGCGCGCGATCTTGCCAAGATAACAAAGAATCATCAACGAAAACATCGCCGAATAACGGCAGTACGGGGGCAACACGTTCTTGACTGCGCGAGGCGATTGAGCCTGGTGCTTCGGCATAGCCCCGCGGGGACGTGGTGAGTGTGCCGGACGGCTCATCAAATACGTTCCACATGGTCTGGACCTTTCCCGTTTTTCGGTCTCGCGATTACCATGCTTGCCTGGCGGCTCGGCTGGCTTGTGGAACCAACTAGCGTGCAATCACGTAAACCTTCTACGTGAAATTACACTGCCTAGTGGGGTAATTCGTCAATCCCTAAAACCGGAACTACGTAGCTCATAACACGCCAAAACGGCACTCACCAGCGGCGATGCGACGCGCAACAACCGAAACTTCGGCGTGTATTGCTTGGTCGGATGGTAAGAATTTGCGGTTACACCACATCGTCATACCCGGCATTCCGGGCAGCTTCTACCACTTTGCCCACCTGTTGGGCGCGGCTCTTGGCGGTGATTAGCAGGGCATCTTTGGTATCAACCACCACGACGTCATCTACCCCGATTAGCGCAATTATCCGGCCACTCTCCGGAATCACTAACGTGCCACCGGTATCAACCCGAATAACCTCACCATTACCAAGGGTTTGGTTACCGGTTTCATCAATTTGGGGCAATAACGAAGCTAACGTCGCAAAATCCCCAATATCATGCCAAGCAAAACTCCCAGGCACTACGGCAACCCCGCCGATAGCTGCTACCGGCTCAGCTAACGCGTGGTCAATCGCAATTTTTTCTAGGCCGGGCCAAACCCGATCCATCACTTCAGCGCGCTTATCGGTATCCCAAGCTTCGGCAATTTCTTCAAGGCCCGCAGCTAATTCCGGGTGCAATTTTGCTAAGTGATCAAGAATTACTTTAGTGCGGGCCACAAACATACCCGCATTCCAGCGATAATTGCCTTGATTAACATAATGTGCGGCGGTATCGCTATCCGGTTTTTCGGTAAACCCGACGGCGTGGAGCGCGGTTGGCGCGCCTTCGATGCCCAGCGGCCCGCCCGATTCGATATAGCCGAATCCGGTAGATGGGCTAGTCGCGGCAATGCCGATAGTGGTGAGATACCCGGCCTCAGCGGCAGCCACAGCTTGCGCCACCGTGTTGGCGAAGGCTCCATCGCCATGAATGATGTGGTCGGCTGCGAACGATCCGACCACTACGTCGCCATGCCGCTGTTGCAATACCGCAGCGGCTAAGCCGATCGCGGCCATAGTGTTGCGGGGGCTCGGTTCAGCGAAAAATGAGCTATCAGGCAACTGGGGTAACTGCGCTCGCGTGGCCGTCAGATGGTTTTGGCCGGTAACGACCACTACGCCCTCGGTGAGCGGAGCCAGCCGGTCCACGGTACTTTGCAGCAAGCTCTGCCCGGCGCCCGACAAATCCAAGAGGAACTTTGGCTCATCTGAGCGGCTCAGCGGCCACAACCTGGTGCCAGCCCCTCCGGCCGGGATGATAGCGTAAAAATCTTTGATTGGCATCGCAGCTACTTCTCTATTCTTGAAAAAATTGCAGGTGTTTATTGGCCTTGCGCGGCGTACTTGGCTTCTACTGCTTGCTTAGCCGGGCGCCACCAGTCTTCATTTGCCCGATACCAGTCAACGGTCGCCTGCAGTCCCGACTCGAAGTCGGTGTATTTAGGCTGCCAGCCAAGCTCATCCCGGAGCTTGGAGGCATCAATGGCATACCGCAGGTCGTGACCGGGCCGGTCTTTAACATGTTCAAAATCGTCGGCAGCATAACCGAATGCTTTCAACAATTCCTCAACAACTTCCAAATTGGACTTTTCCCCATCAGCGCCAATTAAATAGGTTTCCCCATTACGGCCTTTATCAATGATGGCCCAAACTGCGGAATTATGGTCATCGACATGAATCCAGTCCCGTACGTTTTCACCTTTACCATAAAGTTTAGGTTTTACCCCATCAATGAGGTTAGTAATTTGGCGAGGGATAAACTTCTCGATGTGCTGATAAGGGCCATAGTTGTTTGAGCAATTTGAGATGGTGGCGTTGACACCGAAAGAACGCACCCAAGCCCTGACCAGCAGGTCTGAGCCAGCCTTGGTCGAAGAATACGGGCTAGAAGGATTATATGGAGTATCTGGGGTGAACTTAGCTGGATCATCCAACTCTAAGTCGCCATAAACCTCATCAGTAGAAATGTGGTGCAACCGCTTATTGTGTTTACGCACGGCCTCTAGGATGTTATAGGTGCCAATTAAGTTTGTGTCAATGAAAGGTGAGGGGTCATTTAGCGAGTTGTCATTGTGGCTCTCGGCAGCAAAATGCACCACAAGGTCGTTGTCAGCTACTAATTGATTGACCAATTCGGCATCGGTAATTGAACCTTTAACGAATTTAATTTTGTCCCACACCGGCTTGAGTGACTCCGTGTTGCCCGCATAGGTCAATGCATCCAGCACGGTTATCTCAACATCGGGCCGCTCCTTGGCCGTGAGATGGACAAAGTTTGACCCGATAAACCCGGCTCCCCCGGTCACTAATACGCGCACCCTGCTACCCTACCATCGTGGCGGAGTTGGTTTTCTTCACTGGGACGATGGATTCGGGGAAATCTACCCTGGCCATGCAAACTGACTATAACTTTGCCCGCAACGGGCGCCCTGGGCTGGTGTTTACGAGTCACGACCGCAGCGGCCCAGCCCGGATTACCTCTCGCATTGGGCTGGAAACTGAGGCGATAGAAGTCACGTCAGATTTTGATCTCTTTGCGTACGTTGCTGACGAATTGGAGCAACGGCCAGTTGAGTATTTAGTTCTGGACGAAGCGCAGTTTTACACCCCCGCCCAAATAGATCAGCTAGCCCGGATTGTTGATGAATTAGGTATTAACGTATTCGCGTTTGGGATTACTACTGATTTCCGGGCCACCCTATTTGCTGGATCGGCTCGGTTATTTGAATTAGCTGACCGGGTGGAATGGTTACAACTACAAAACTTGTGCTGGTGCGGTGCCCGAGCAACCCATAATGCCCGGAAAGTTAATGGCGAAATGGTGATGGAAGGCGAACAATTAGTTTTAGGTGACACTTCCGATGAGTCAGCCAATGGAATCGTGACTTATGAAGTGCTGTGCCGCCGCCATCACATGCAAGGTAAGGTAAGCTAGTTAAAGTGCGAGGCATTATCTTAGCTGGCGGTTCTGGTACCCGGTTACACCCCATTACTTTGGGGGTTAGTAAGCAATTAGTTCCGGTTTATGACAAGCCGATGATCTACTACCCGCTTTCCACCTTGCTATTAGCTGGAATTTCAGATGTGCTAATCATTACCACTCCACACGATGCTGAATCGTTTCAACGCTTACTCGGGGACGGTTCGCAATTCGGCATTAATCTCAGTTACACCGTGCAAGCTGAACCTAACGGTTTAGCCCAAGCCTTTGTGCTAGGTGCTGATCATATCGGTTCAGATAAAGCCGCTTTGGTTTTGGGCGACAACATCTTCTACGGCCCCGGTTTGGGTGACAACTTGCAACGTCTCACTAATTTAGATGGCGCCGCAGTATTCGCCTATCAAGTTGCTAACCCTTCAGAATACGGCGTGGTCGAATTTGATTCCTTTGGCCGGGCGATTTCTTTAGAAGAAAAGCCAGCGCAACCTAAATCGAATTATGCCGTACCTGGCCTTTATTTCTACGATAATGATGTCGTAGAAATCGCTCGTAACTTAAAGCCTTCGGCTCGTGGCGAGTATGAAATTACCGATGTGAATCGGGAATACTTGGATAGAGGTAAACTCCAAGTTTCCGTTTTGGCCCGAGGTACTGCCTGGTTGGATACCGGTTCCTTTGACTCCTTAAACGACGCTTCCAACTATGTCCGGACAATTGAGGCTCGCCAGGGTATGAAAGTTGGAGCTCCAGAAGAAGTAGCTTGGCGGCGAGGTTTCTTAACCGATGATGAATTACGAGTACGCGCCGAGAAATTAGTAAAATCCGGTTACGGGAATTACTTACTGCAGTTACTGGCCAATAAAGAGAACAGTTCCCCGCGCCATTAATTCAGCACAATTGGGGCGGCAATTTGCCAACGCTCTTCCCAATTGCCAATCGGTTCTACCCCGATTCGACGTAATGCATCGTGGTTCAATACCGAGAAAGCCGGCCGAGGAGCTTTTGCCGCAAATGTGGCAGAGCTAACCGGGTCAATTCGAGTAGTTGCCCCAATTGAATTCATAATGGTTTTTGCAAACTCATGCCAAGTAACTGCACCTGTAGCCGTACCGTGATAAATACCCGAGGGTGCATTAGCCGCAATTAACCGAATAATTAAGTCGGCTAAATCTCTTGCCCAAGTGGGTTGGCCGATTTGATCATCTACCACGGTTAATACGTCACGGTCGGCAGCTAATTTTGCCATTGTCTTTGGGAAATTAGGGCCACCCGCCCCATAAAGCCAAGCTGTACGAATGAGCAAATAATTGTCAGTATTACCGGTAACAGCCCATTCCCCGGCAGCTTTAGTTCTGCCATAAGCTCCTTTCGGGCCTATGTGGGCAGTTTCCGGATAAGGGTCAACTGCATCGCCTGGGAACACGTAGTCGGTGGAAATCTGCACTAATCGGGCGCCGTGCGCGGCTGCTGCCCGAGCTAAATTAGCCGGGCCTACCGCATTTACCATAAAGGCTTGACCTTCATTATCTTCGGCGGCATCAACGGCAGTCCAAGCTGCGCAGTTGACAACTACCTCATAATTACCGGTTGCAAATGCTGCCGCGACTGAATCCGGATCAGTGATATCAATTTCCGGTAAATCCATCGTGGTTACTTCAGCTCCGGCTTCCCGTGCCAGCGCTACTAAATCCTGGCCGAGCATGCCGTTAGCGCCCACCACCAACCAGTGCTGGCCATTTAGGACACCAGGCCCGCCGGTTACGGGGAGCGGGGTCGCTGCGGCATCATCGTGCATAGTAATATCTTAACCGTGGAAATAACTCAGCTTGCCATTGAGGGCGCTTTTGTAATAACCCCTAAACTTTTGGGTGACTCACGGGGGCTATTTGCGGAAGTTTACAAATCCCCGGAGTTTGCGGCTGCGGTTGGCCACGCTTTCAACGTGAAACAAATTAACTGCTCGGTTAGTGCCGCCGGGACAATTCGCGGTATCCATTATGCCGAAGTGCCGCCGAGCCAGGCTAAATACATTATGTGCCCGAAAGGCGCCGTGCTGGATATCATTGTGGACATCCGAGTCGGCTCGCCGACTTTCGGTAAATGGGAATCGGTTCTGTTGGACGATGTGGACCGGCGGGCGGTATACCTGAGCGAAGGCTTAGGCCACGCCTTTTGCGCATTAGAGGATGGGTCCACCGTGGTTTACCTCTGCTCCGAGGGGTACAACCCTGGCCGGGAACACAGCGTCAATCCGCTCGATGCCACCGTTGGGATTGACTGGCCTACAGTTGACCGGGCTGGCAACCCGATGGCGCCGCTACTCAGCGACCGCGATACCGCTGCTCCATCGTTCCTTGAAGCGCAGAAACTCGGGATGTTGCCAGACTACGCTTCGGCCCGCGACTTCATTTCCAGCCTCTAGGCGCGCGATCTGCTGCGTTGTCGTTCCCGCTCATGGAGTCTACCTCCACTCCGCTCACACTCCGCCTTGCATCTCATCACGTCTAAAGGGCCGAAGCCTACTGGCGTCCCTAGGCACGATGAGCTAGATGTGCTACAAGCGGCGGCGACAACGCAGTAGATCGCGTGCCTAAGCAGCGAGAGAGACGATGGGGCGGGCTTGGGACCGACCCTGCTGGCTCTTGACCACGATGTAGCTAGCGGAAACGTGGGGTTCTAGGGCGGAAACTTTGTCATTGGGAGCGCCGATGACGAGTTGGAAGCCGAGGCCGCGCCAGGCGCCGAGGGCACGTCCGGTGAACTTGGCATCGGCCTTGATTAGGGCTTCGTCCAGGAAAACGGGAGCATACCGCGGCCGTTCGGCACCGGCATCACCCAGTTGGTAACGCAGCGCTGCGCCGACGATGAAGGCGACCAACTCTTGGCTTTCGCCACCAGATTTCTCGCCGATGTGGTCATACAGGGCAACGTGATTACCGGCCAGGTCAACCTTTTCGGCCGAGAGGCGGACTTGACGGCGCACATCAATCAGGTCGGCCCGTTCCGGCGCACCTGGACGGATGCGCTCAATCAACCCGGCCATCTTGCGATACCAGGCGTTACGTTCGTCCAAATCCGCCGCTGGATTCATGTTGCTCCGAGCGGCCACGCCGACGGCCGATTGCCCGCTGCCACTAGCCGCTACGCCGACGGGCGAGGGCCCGCTGCTTAACTCCCGGAGCTGACGGCGAAACTTGGTCACCAGGGCCGAGTCAATTGTGTGGCAAGTGATTTGCAGCCGGTGATTTTGATCATTGAACGGCAACCCAGCCAGAATGGTATTGACTGGCTGGATCCGCTCCGTGATTTCCGCGAGCGCCCGCCGCAATGTGCGGTCGAGGTCAGCCAGGTCAGCGCCGGTGAGTTGCGCCAATGAGCGGCTCCATTCGGCCTCTAACTTATGCAAACCATCGGTTTCCAAGCTGAGCAGTATCCGCTCGTAGTCGCCGTAGCTGGCATCGGGGTCGGTGCCCAGGTTGGGGTTCGGCCACCGTTGCACATAATGTTGGAACACGGTCCGCAAGCTAGAAGTAGCATTTTCTAAGGCCAGTTGAGCGGCATCCTGGTCGCTTGTGAGGCGTTCAGCCGCGTGTTGCATAATTGCATCGAAATTGGCCAGCGCCTTCTTGCCATCATCTGGCGCCGCCCCGGCTAGTGTGGCCCCGGCTGTTGCAGGCCCGCCCGATCCGGTCCCGCCCGGTACAGATGCCGCATTACGGTCAAACCCCAGGGCATTATTTAGGTAGTCCCGCTGAGCCTCAGTCACCGTCAGCCCGGTTTCCTCCGCCTGATCCAACACCGCCTGAGCCGCATCCACCTCTTCGGAATAGCTTTCCCAGCGCTCATTTAGTTGCGAACACTTAGTTTTCCCAGCACCCAACTTTTCGGTTAAGGCTTGGATTTCCGCATCTAGCGCGGCTGCGCGAGCCGACAGATCGGCGGCTTCCGGGTTATCCGTTTCCGCCGATTCTATTATGTCTTGCCAGCGGGCAACGGCTTGGGCCGCCCCTTTAATGTCAATGGATTCCCAAGTGGTCCGAGAAATTAGTTGCGCGGCGGCCTGCTGTTGATGCAAAGCCTTAACTCGCAAGTCAGCGCCCCGGAAGGCATCGGCGGCTAACTGCAATTCTCGTTTTTTAGCCTCGATCTGATTTTCCAGATTAGTTAGCGCGCGGGAGTTGGTAAAGCCTAGCACATTAGAGCGGCCCGACCCACCATGCGCCCCCCGATGCCCGTCGGAGGTCTGACCACTGCGGGTCAGCGCTTTGCTGTAGTCCCCCAACTTGGCCGCATCGTTCACACAAACATAGGCAAAGCGACTTGCCAAGATGTTTTGCAGCGCCCCGGCAAATGCCGAGTTCGCGTAGTCCAGGCGGCCCGGTAACGTGCTTGGGTCTAAGTGCTCCTTAGTTTCATTACTGAGCGGAACCCCTTCAAAGCGCACCCGCACCGGCACCGGTACCGAGTCGATCGCTGCCCTAAACTCTGGCAACCGCGACTCTGGCACCAACAACGTCGTGGCGAAACCGCCTAACGCTAAGTTGAAGGCCTCGCGCCAGTTTTCGTACGCCACCTGCACTTCGATTAGTTCGCCCACGAAGGGAAGCTGTTCCGGGGACAGCCCGGCGGCAGCGGCTAAAGCCTCCCTCGAACGATGCAGGTTTTCCGGGATGTTGCTGCGTCGCTTAGTTAGTCCAGTCAGCTCTTCTTGCAAGGCTCTAAGCTGCGCCTCGATGGCCTTCTCGGTGAGCAAAGCGGCATCCCGGGCTGAAGTAGTGGCGGCCCCATCGTCCACTAGTAAAGCCCCGGCTGAGGTCACCAGTTGGGCGAAATCTCCCTGATTGCTCAGGTGGATATCAAACAGCTGGGCGGCATCGTCAATCTGCGCGCGAGCTTCCCTGGCCTCTTCCAACGCTTTGTTAGCCGCAGCCAGTTCGCGCTCAGCATTTTGCACTTTGTCGCCGCCGGTCACCCACAGTTGCTGCCGCACCCCGGCCAACTCGACCCTGCGGCTTTGGATTTGGGCTTCCAATTCGCGATTAGCCCGGTCGGTTTCCCAGGACTCTTTACGGACTTCCGTCTCGACCTCACGCAGCAGTTCGATGCGACGTTCCGCGCGCCAGGCGTTCAGGACCGAAAGTTTGGAGCCCAGCAACCGACCAGGCGTGGCGGTAATTCCATTAAGAATCGCTAACCGCGCGCGGGCTTCGTCAATTTGGGCGCGATATTTTCGAATGGGCGCCAGAGTTTGTAATTGCGCTGCTGCGGTTAGCATTAATTCCCGAGTAGCCGATAACTCATCGAAATGGGTAATAACCTCATCGGCTTTAGCTAGCGTGCTAGGTTCTTCTAAAACCATCGCTTTGTATAGCGCATCTACGGTGGTTATCTGTTGCCCAGCTTGAATACGCGCTAATAATCCGGCGGCTTTATCACCACCCCCGGCTGCCCCAATTCCTAAGGTCGAATAAAGCCGCGCGGTAAACTCTTTATCGGTGTCGAAAGAAGTCAACCCTAGAGCTTGTAAGGCAGACTTATTGAATTTCTGCTCAGCCGCTTTGGCTAATTGCGATAAATCAAATTGCTCATTTATTGTGGCCCGCAGCGTGATCACGCCATCCATCGTGGTGGCATGTGTGGGGACATACCAGGCCCGCAAGCCGGTAAATTTACTTCCGTTTTGATCTTCCCAAGTTAGAGCCACTGCTGACCAGGTGTCGGCTTTATCGCCACGCAGCACGCGATTAGTAGTTGCGCCCGTGGTGGAGCGGGTTTCGTCCAGTTTACCGCGCGCGTAGGAGATGATGTTGCGTTGGTCTTTGCCGCGCGGGCGCCCGATCACTGAGCCATTGGAAGCACCGTTGAACGGGGTAGTGTGTGGCATAAGCAGCGCAATATACGCATCCATCAGAGTGGATTTGCCACTGCCCGATGCGCCCGCGAGCAAGGTAGCTTCAGGAGCTAAGCGCACCCGATGCGCTCCGTCGAATACGCCCCAGTTCACAACTTGCAACTCCCGAGCCACCCATTGTTTGAGGCTGGAAGTTTCCGGAATCAACCCGAATAAAGTATCAATCATCGTCACGATTACTCAACCTCATTTTCAAGAGCCACAATGTCTTGGTCCTCACCCAGGCCAGATTCTGTGATCTGCCTCGCTTCGCTCCTTGCCGCAGAATGACTAAGAGGTGTTGTAAGCCATTGTGCAAGCTCGGTTAAACGATCTACGGTTAGCACTATTTCGACTAATGGGGTTATCCGATAACGCCCAGGGGCTTCCTCAACTAAAAAGCCTTCCCGCGCCAATCGTTGAATGGCGGTACGTATCTCACGTTGAATTCCGGCGATATCGCCAGCGGATTCGGGGAAGAAAGTTAAGGCTTGGCTTTCTAGTTCTTCCCCGTCAACCCGGATTGGTTCAGAACCATCACCACGTTGATTTAATGCCCGCAGTTGAACTAACAAAATAGTCTCAGCCCGATTGAAAGGATCGTCCTTTAGCAAAATCGGATTGTCTATTTCTTCAGACCGAACTTGCTTCTTATAAGCAATACCTCGGTCGCGGTCAATAATTAGCGTTACATATAAATCGTGCAGCCGAGATTCGATAATAGCTTGATGCTCTAGCAACGCTTTCCATCGTTCTGGATTCCGACTGGCAAATAGATAACGGCGGCGCAGCAACTCCACAAGTACATTGCGAGCTTCCGGTTCCAAAACTCCGGTATCCCCCGCGAACAACTCGAACGGGTCAGCCTCCATCGCGACTGGTTCAATGAAGCCAGCTTCGGTATCAGTGGCGACCACCTCTACCGCATCAGCGGTCGCCTTTAACTCGTCGGCAGACACCTCGCCTTCGTCGGCAGTCGCCTCGACCTCAACGGTGGTCACCTCGGGTTCCTCCAGCACCCGGCCCACCTTAGTCGCCAGAATCTGCCGAACTTGGTTGGAGGCACAGAGTCTCTAGTGACAGGATGCCTTCCCCGTTCTGAGTGTCGAACTTGCTGACGCCGCCGGAGATGCCGGGGAAAACGTAGCCGAAATACCAGTTCCCATGTTCTGGGGAAACCGGAGAGCGTTCATCATCAATCGGATGCCCCATCCACGCTTCGATAAACCGATCATCGGCGGCATCGTTGGCTTGTTGAATCAGGCGCCAGTGGGTCAACCCAGCGGTGGCATCAGGTTCATTGATGGCATCGTAGTCGCCCATACTCCAGCGGATAGTCAAAGCCGCGACTTCGCCATCTTGTCCGCTGGGCATGGTACAGGCCGTCAGCTCCGGGGTTTGCGAGGTTAACCAAATCAACCCGGGGTTAGCCTCGACCGCGATGGAAAGCATTTCGGCAATCACGTCCACGCCTTTGCGGTCGTACGGCGCAAAGTTGTAGGAGGGAGGCGAGGGGGTAGCGGTTGGACTCGGCACCAACTGCATCGGGGTGTCATGAATCGGAGCGGCCACCGGAGCAGGCCGGAACGCCGCGCGCAGTAACACTGGCACTAGCAAGATGAGAAAGCTGCCGACCAAGGCAACTAGCAACACCCGGAGTGCGGTACTTTTCTCCCGCGTAGCGTGCAGCGTAGCCGGGTCGGGTTGCGCGCCAGCCTGGATTCGGTTGGGAAACGATTCGGGATGGATTGGCTCGTGGCCAAGCATCTGCGCGACGAACTTCGCCTCGGCCTCGCTCTGCGGTAGTTCCGGGTCTTTCGCCGCCTGGGCCGCCCGATAAGTCAGGTGCCAAGATAATTCGTCGAAGTCTGAGTGGTGGCCGCCGATCCGCATCGGGCCACTTGGCTCATGCTCCGCTGGGGTTCCATAGGCATCGCGGGACTCAGTCGGCACATACGGATCAAATGGCTCCGCTGGCCCGTGAGTGCGCGATGCAGGCATAGCTCAAGTGTGGGTTTAGCGAAGTAGAAAGTCTATTGTTTGGCATCATCGGGCGCCAAACCCGGCACCAGCCGAGCGGACTCGAACGCTAAGCGAGTCACCGACCCATCGGGCCGTTCCGCAATCACCTCAGTGACCGCGCCCGCATCGTGCAACCCCACCACTGCCGCGAGTTCCAAAAGCCCAACTAGGTCAACCGGACGCCGTGCCCCCAACGGCAGCGAAGCAAAAATGTCAGTCACGTCCACTTGCTGCCCAGCCCCGTTCGCCTCGGCGAAGGCGCGCGCGATTTGATCTTGGATGGTGTTCTCTAACGTCGCATAATCTGGGCCACCCCAGGCTTTCGCTTCGGTGAACGAGGCCGGCTCGTGGGATTCTGGCTGCACGGCCAGCGGCGCCGGTCCCGAGTCGAAGCCCAAATCGGCTAATTCGCCGCGCGGTCGCCCGAGGTCCGCCCGTGGTAGCCGCCGGGCAGCCGGGATTTCTTGCCCCCGGCGTGATTCCGGGATCCACTCCCCCAATGCGGAAATCACTAAACGCAACAAGTCGTCCACTTGGCGGTCGCGCATGGGATCGAGATGACTGACCGCCTGGGTCACCACATGAGTAGCCCGGCGGCGCGCAGCCAATACGTTATCCAGGCCGAGTTCTATTAATCGGCCAATGCCAGCTAAATCTCGCCGCTGGGCTGGAGTTAACGCGTTAGCAAAAGGATGATGCAGCACAGCGGCGAGGTTCCGGTTCAACTGTTCCAGAGTCTCGTGATCTTCGAGCAACTGCAAGGCGCCCCCAAATGCCCGGCCCTCAGCAGTGGATTCCATCAAGTGATCGGCGCGGGCTAGGTAGTCGCGTAGCACCTCTCCAGTGGGCCGGTCCTCCGCCCGCAGCGCAGTTACCGTATCGCGCTGAATGGCTTTGACCGATTCGGCCACTTGCGCGAAGTCGGCGGGTAACTCACGGACCTGCAACAACACGGTTTCGGCTGATTCGAGCAGTTGATCGGTCGGCGTGGCAGGCACCGCGCCTTCGGTTTCCAGGTGCTGAATTTGCGCTTCTCGTTCGGCAATCTCGGCTTTTAGGCGCCCGATGCGCGAGTCTAAAGATGGGTCAATCTCAGCGGCCAACTGTTCTACCGCAGCCAGCAGGGTCAGAATGCGAGATCGAGAAACACTGGCCCGGTTGCCACCTGCCCGGTTGCTAACTTCCAGGGCTCCAACTGCATGGGCGGTCAGTTTATATACTTCCGTAGTTTCCGCTTCCCCTCCCACATTTAGTGTGGTGGGGTCAAGCGCAGCCCCAGCAGGAATTGGTGCCATCATTTCGTGGTCGGCCATTTTTACCGGAACAACCGCTTGAGTGGCTAACCAGCCGGCCTCCACCCAACTGCGGCACAGTTCCCGGGCAGTTTTGTCAGGAACTTCCAGGCCAGCCTCCCGCAAGTCAGCTAAGGCCCCCGAAATTTCCGCGTGTACATCGGCCACTGGCACACTTAACCGCTCGCTGCTGAATACCAGGCCTAGGAGTGCGGTAATAAGCGGGGCGTCCCGGCGGCTGAGCAGCGCCAACATGGGGTTGCGGTATGCCGATTGTGCAGCCTCAAATGCCAACTGCGCTGACATCACCCCGATCAGAGGCCGATTTTCTGACATGCCCAAAACTCTAGGGTTACGGATGGCGAAGCGAGCGAGTTCGGCGGCGTTCGTTGCCTTCGACGTTCCTCGGGGTCCTCAAAAACTTGTTTTAAAAAATTTTTGGGGTAGGAACGCCGTCCGCATCAGCGAGTCCGCCAGGCCGTTACCTAGAGTTTGGGCGCAGATGCGGCGGCGCGACTACCAAGCAGACAGATTGCGCCACCAGTACATCGCGTGCCAATACTCAGTACCCCCACCGGCCACTGGCTACCTACCGTAATTACTACTCATATCGCAGCCCGCCCCCCTTACTATGGTTTACGAATCTTGTGAAACCGCAGAAGGCCTGGCAACGCCGACGGGCAAGGGGCCCGCTTGCCAACCGCCCATAATGAAAAGGACGGCTAATGACCATACTGAAGACTGACAAAATACATAAATACGGAAAGAGCAGCCTGGCTGTGTTGCTCGGCGCTGCAGTAGCGATCACGGCTTTCGTGTCGCCAGCGGGCGGCGCTGACTCCGAGCCTGACTCCTTGGTATACGCCGCTGACGAGCCAGTCAGCTTACTAACCCGCATCTCGGAAGCTTCCGAAGACTTGGTGGAACCGCTCGCCGCATTCTTTGATGCGGAACCAGCCGCTGAAGCAGCAGTTGAGTTCCAGGCTGCCGCAAACCCGATTGCCTTACCCGCGCCCGCCTATGTGACCCCCGCGGACCGTATTCCAGTCAACTTCCCGTCACCTACGGGTTTCGAGACAGTGAGCAATGTGGGCCGCAGCATGAGCCCGACCGGCATCGCGCTGCTCAAAGAACTGGAAGGCTTGGAGCTAACCGGGTATGTGCTGGGCGATGGCATGTGTACCATCGGTTATGGTCACGCTGAACCGCTCAGCGTAGTATCCGCGGCCGATTGCCGTAACTGGACCATCACCGAGGACGAAGCCGAAGCGATGCTGCGTGCAGACGTGCAAATTTATGCCGATGCCGTTGGCAACCACTTCACCCGCCCGCTCACCCAGAACCAGTTCGATGCGTTGACCAGTTTCACTTACAACGTCGGCACTAGCTGGTTCGAGAAGTGGGACTGGCATGGCGAGCCCGATGATCACTCCATCACCGGGGCGATGATCATGGCGGTTTACCCGGCCAAGTTCAAGGAAGGCTTAACTGCCCGCCGCAATGCCGAGATCGCCCTGTTCTACCTAGACAGCGAGACTGCGTAGCGTCATTTACGGCATCTGCTCAAATAACTACGTTAACTAGATTGGGGGCGCGGACAATCACTTTTCTGATTTCCGCGTCTCCAATTGCTTTTTGCAGCCCTGGATCAGCTAAGGCCGCTTTTTCTAATTCATCATCAGATATCGAAGGCGATACTTCAATCCGAGAGCGGACTTTACCTTTAACTTGCAATACACAAGTAACCGAGTCCTCAACCAAGTATTCTGGATTAGCTACCGGGAATGGTTCGCGGGCTAACGATGCCGTATGCCCCAGCCGTTCCCATAATTCTTCCGCGATATGCGGAGCTAACGGGGCCACCATTAACACCAACGGCTCGATTGCTTCTCGAGGCACCGGATGCAACCCAGTCAAATGATTATTCAACTGGATCAACTTTGCAATTGCGGTATTGGGCCGCATGTTGCCCATCTCTTCAGTTACTTCCGCAATAGTCCGGTTCACTAGGCGCTTAGTCGCCAAGTCAGCCTCAACATCGGCCACCGTGGTTTCCCCGGTTTCCTCATTAACGATGTTACGCCATAACCTTTGCAAGAACCGCTGGGAACCAACTACATCCCGGGTATTCCACGGCCGGGATACATCTAACGGCCCCATAGACATTTCATAAAGCCGGAAGGTGTCGGCACCATAATCGCGATACATTTCATCGGGCGTCACCACATTCTTTAGGGACTTACCCATCTTGCCGTATTCTTCGAATACTGGTTCGCCTTGATACACAAAATTGGTAACTTTATCACCCACAGTTATCGGCTCAGCAACCTTAGTCACTTCAGCCGCTGGTACATAGGCGCCCCGCTTATCGGTATAAGCACTCGCTTGGATATAGCCTTGGTTAAACAACTTACCGAACGGCTCTAATGCAGTGACATAGCCGAGATCGAATAAGACTTTGTGCCAAAACCGGGCATAAAGCAAATGCAAAACTGCATGCTCCACGCCGCCGATATACAAGTCAACCCCGCCGGCCGGGCCAGAAGTCGAATTATGCTGCGGCCCCATCCAGTAATTTTCTAGCGGAATATCAATAACTGCATCGGCCTCGCCCCGAGTCGGGTCAAGATAACGCAAGTAATACCAGCAACTACCGGCCCAGTTAGGCATAGTGTTGGTGTCCCGGCGATACTGTTTCGGCCCATCGCCCAAGTCCAGCGTGATGTTGACCCAGTCTTCATTCCGGCCTAGCGGCGCCTCGGGCATGGAGGTGGCATCGTCCGGCTCGAAGGTGCGCGGCTGATAGTCGGGCACATCGGGCAAACCCACCGGCAAGTCGGCAACTGGCAAGGCATGTGGTCGGTTCTCGGCATCCCACACAATCGGGAACGGCTCCCCCCAATAACGTTGGCGGCTGAACAACCAATCCCGCAACCGATAAGTGGTAGCCGGAGTACCGATCCCGGCCGCCTCCAACCAATCAATCATTTTGGCTTTGGCTTCAGGTACGCGCAGCCCATTCAGATTCGGCGGCCCATCAATAACCGACGGCACAGTTTCAGTAGTTCCCGCGTCACCATCGGATGTGGCATCAACTATGACAGCAGGCGAATTAATGACGATGCCATCGCCGACGTAAGCCGAGTCAAGGTCAAGCGGCAGCCCACCCTCTGGCTCCACGGTGTAAACGATGGGTAGGTGGTACTCAGTCGCAAACTCGAAGTCGCGTTGGTCGCCACCGGGCACCGCCATAATGGCGCCGGTGCCATAACCCATCAATACATAATCGGCGGTGAAGACTGGAATCGGAGTTCCGGTCAGCGGGTTAATTGCCAGATGCCCGGTGAACACGCCGGTCTTTTTGCCAGCATCTTCCATACGCTGTACAGCAGTTTTGCCAGCAGCCTGCCTTTGATACTGCCGAACCGCATCGGCAGGAGATTCAGCCCCACCGGTCCAACGCGGGTCTGTGCCCTCTGGCCACTCAGCGGGCAACTGCTCCAGCAGCGGATGTTCCGGAGCCACCACCATAAACGTGGCCCCATACAGGGTATCGGGCCGAGTGGTAAATACTTCTAGTTCAGCTAGACCGTCGTTGAGTGTCGGGCTTGGTAACGTTTTTGCCTGGTTAGCGTTACTTACCCCGACACTCAAACCGCTAGACTCAAAAATTGGTTTAATCCGGAACTTGACGTGCGCGCCGGTTGACTTGCCAATCCAGTTGCGCTGCATGTGCTTGATGGCATCGGGCCAATCAATCAAGTCAAGGTCATCGGCTAGGCGGTCACCATAAGCGGTAATCCGCATTTTCCACTGAGACAGCGGTTTGGTGAATACCGGGAAATTGCCGCGTTCGGATCGTCCGTCAATCACTTCTTCATTGGCCAATACCGTGCCGAGGCCGGGGCACCAGTTGACCGGCGATTCGTCGTTGTAGGCCAGGCGCTGGGAATTGATAACTTCATCCTTCTCGGCGGTTGTTAGCGAATTCCAAACCAAACCGCCCGCGTTAGGGCCTTCGTGACCGGGAACGGCTCGGGTGCCAGCGGCTAATTCCGCCCGCAATTCGGCAATTGGGCGAGCCTTCCCGCGCCGAGTCCGCCCAGCTGCATCAACCCAAACGGCGGCATCGTCATACCAAGCATCAAAAATCTGCAAAAATATCCATTGCGTCCAACGCACGTAGTCCGGGTCAATCGTGGCAAAGGTGCGGCTGGCATCGTGCCCCAAGCCCAAACGCCTTAGCTGTTGTTCCATTGTGGCAATATTGGCCTCGGTGGTCACCTTGGGATGCTGGCCGGTTTGCACCGCATACTGCTCCGCCGGGAGGCCGAAAGCGTCGTAGCCCATCGCGTGCAGCACGTTGTCGCCTTGCATGCGGCGGTAGCGGCCCACCACGTCCGAGGCGATGTAACCCAGCGGGTGGCCCACATGCAGGCCCGCGCCCGATGGATACGGGAACATGTCCATGATGAAGTACGGCTGGCCCAGCCCTGCCGCTGCAGCTTCGGCGGGTTCGAGCGCGGCGAATGTCTGCTGGTTGGCCCAGCGATCTTGCCACTTCAGCTCAATCTCGTTCGCCAGGGCAGGGGTGTACCGAAACGCGGGGCCGGACGGAGTCGCTTCAGGCATAGACATAACCGCAAACAATAGCGCTCTTTCGCATTTGATTGGACGATAAGGGCGCATACCTGTGGGCATTTGCGCCGTTAGTGCAGCTTGTCAGCCTCAGTCGCCGGGCGAGGGGCGCCAACTCGATAGCGCCGGGCAGTTTGGCACAGTTAGCATATTGCGGTATGCGGCGCCGCTCTCCGTTAATTATGTTGACTGCATTGTTAGTGGTCAGTTTGAGCGATTGCACGGCATCAGGCAATTACGATTACGATGCCATAGTCGCGGACCGCTTACCCGGCGATGATGCCGCAACCGAAATTGAAGTTATTCCGGACCGCGAGCCTTCGCCGTTAGACGAATACCCCCCGCCGACATCGCTTGGTCTGAATGTATTGCGGATAACGGGTTTCCCGGCTTTGACCGGCAATGGGAAGCTCAATTTGAAATAAATACCAAATTCAACGAACTAAACACCGGCTGGGAAAGTTTTAATACCCCATTTTGATTGCCGCGTTAACACAGGTTTTGCCGCAGGTCAGCAAGCCTATATCCTCGCTCGGGAAACCCAATTTGTCACCGATAACCGGATAGCCCTAGAGGCCCTGCGCTCCGCCACCGAACAGCGATAAGAACCAAAACTCCTTTCAGCAGCTTAACTATAATTAACTCAATCGCTTCCGCTCATTTCCGGTTCGATGCCATCGGTGGTAATTGATCCCACGATGGCATCGAACATGGCTAACATGGCATCTTGCACTTCAAGATGAGGCGTCGAGAACACAGCGTGGAGCACCCCGTGGCTATCGTGGGGTTCTAACCAGTATTGGGCGACTAATTGCTTCAGTTCTTCTGCGTCAAGTTCTCCGGGGCCGGATTCGACCGTGAGAGTGCGGTAAACCGGGCTGAATTCGAGTTCTGACGCCACCGCACCTGCGCCTTGCATTATTAGGCGAACTCGCACAGACTCAAGTTCAGTATCTTCCCGATAAATGGTTAAGGTCGCCGCTATCGGATAATCTCCGGCTTCCATTAGTGAAATTGCATACAGCACGCCACCCTTACTGGCAGCAGCTTCAGTTACATCTTCCAATTGGGCGCGCATATCCTTACGCAACCGAACATCAACATCAAGCTTGCCAACCTGCTTTTCAATGAGATTCTTAATTGATTTATTGCGCTCGGCTACGGGTTCTAGCGGAATCACCCACCAGTCATCCGGCAACACCAGCACTGCACCATGTTGTTCGGTGTTGATAATTGCAGGTTCCTGGGTGTGCGGATCCATCGTTATCTTTAGTCCCCCTTCAGAACGTTAAGCGCTTTAATTAAAGCATTCGTTCCACGTATTTCATGCCCAACGCCAGCGACCGTAGCGCGTCCGAGCGCATCGGTACCACCGGATACTGAGTATCTCCTGCCTGGCATGCGCACCCACGCGACCTGCCCACCAGTTATGAGAATTCGCTTAACCTCAACATCAGCGATCGGGGCTTGGTCGATTAGATTGCCTTTATCCCCCAAAAGTGACAGCAAACCACCACCGATCACCACGTCGCCGAGTTGCGCTAACGGCCTCATGCCAAAACGACCCCCACCAATTTGGACACCGGTGCTGTGATAATCCAAGGGCTGCTGCTGCGGGACAGGAAGCTCCCCCCCCACCCAACTCACGCGGCGGGTGCGAGCGGTGGTGGGTGGTAATCTGAAGTTCATAACTGAATCTGGCTTTCTAAGTTCGCAGTCTGTTAACTGATTGGTTCAAGTTGGAATACCGTGTTCATTGCAATTTCGGAAATCTGCTCTAGGAAAAGATCATTCAAGTCTTTGTTGATTGGCTGGCCAGATATTAATAAGGCGTCTGTGCAATTTTCAATATAAATTGCAATACCGCAATAGAGTTGTTCCAAATCTTTAATACCTTCGGATGGTATGGTTATTCGTCTATGGGCTAATTCTCTTACAAAAATAAATTGCCCTTTTTCCATAACCTCAATTTCATGATTATCATATACATAATTGTCTTCTTCTAGGGTAGGTTCCGCCGCTTCAAGTTTGGCGATCCACTCCTCGGGTGATGCGGGCTTTCCTTCTTTGTCGCCTGCGCCTAAACTGGTTTCGATATCTGCCCAAGGGTTTGCCGGCCTTTCGACCATTGCATCTTCTTGCGGTAGCCATAAGGCAACCTCCTGCACGTAGGGCGCTCGTTCGCCATCATACTCGCGGCAAATTTTGCGCCAGCCTTTTTCGTCTGTTTTGGCGTTTGTTCTAGCCATCGCGCTTGCTGCGACGTCAATCTCCGTGCGGTCGCCTTGCGTCCATTTGTACCACCCGTCAGGCAATGCGAGCTCCCATCCGACAATTTTCCATAATTCATGCTCTTGAGTCATCTATTATCTTCCTTTTACTACCTCGGAAATAGGCCGCCAGTCATTTACCACTAGATTTGCGGCTGGCGCCACTACTGTGTCATGGACTTTTATGGAATAATTTCCCCAACTGGCCACATTGTAAAAAACTCTGGCATGGTGGCCAGCCATTTGTAACCGAGTAGCCCGCTGGGGAATTAGGCTTTCAGCCAGTCGGGTTTGACGTGCGCTGTTGGGATTGAATGTCCTAGAAATCTTGTTTGCAGTTTGAGCATTGTTCCGGCCATTAAATGCCTTAGCAATTTTCCATTCTTTTGGAGTGAAATGTTTCACCATTTTATGTTCCGGGTTTGCGCGAACCCAGGTTTTTGTATTTTGCCAATGGGTCTTGATCCCACGATTGTTTTTAAAGTATCCGGATGTTGCACTACGAGCTTTCTTTAAAGCCGCGCTAACATTCCGGAATCTATCACCAACTTCGGCCCAAGCTTTCTTCGTACCGCCAACACGCACCTTATTTTTCGTCGCCCACCCACCGGGGGTAACGAGGCGCTTTAAGCTCGTTCCGAATTTCTTCAGGCGACCGCCAAGCTTTGTTCCAAGATTAAACTTCTTTGCCATGCCAGCGAGACCAACTATTGCCAGCACGCCGCCAACTACGCTGAGTATGGCATCACGCCAGCCAATTTCTCCCTGAGCAACACGCACGAGGTCAGTGACCATCTTTAGGGCTGCAGCGAGCCCGGCGATCAATTTGAGTGCCGGACCAAGTATTGGCACCCAGGCTAAGACCAGGCCAGCTATCCCGGCGACCGTGGCGATGCGGCAGAACCAACGGGAAAGATTGGCCAGGACGGTTTTATCTTCATCCCAAAACCAGTTCAACACCCGATTCCGCCTGGTGAGCCCGTCTTCGAAAGCAGCCCGGATGGTCGAGGAAGCGGTATTACCGGCTTGTTCATGATCGGCAATCGCCGCATTGAGTTGGAGTTGAGCCTCAGCGATGGTGTCGTTATGCCGAGTAACCGAATTGGAAAAATTCGAATGTCGGGTACGCGCACTGCTAAGCGCCACATTAATACCTTGCAGACTACTAGCCGCAGCGGGATCACGAGAAAACAAAATAGCATCTCTTTCGTTTTCCAACCGCCGCACGTCGCCCCACGAATCGGATACCCCCTGCCGGGCAACTTCAAGTTGCGCCTGCGCCGCATGGGCAGATTGCCAGGCATTTCTAGCTTTAGTCTGCGCCGCACTGAGGTCACTGGCATAAACCCGGAGCGCCCCGGCGGCAGCCCGATACCGCCGCTGAGCCTTGGAAACCACAATCGCGACTTCTTGAGTCTCTTCAATAAGCGCATCCACGGCTTCAGAAGAACCTTGCAGCCTGGAAATCGCAGTCACATCTTCAGAAATGCTTTGAATTTTGTTTGCGGTGGCCTCATAACCATCAGCAGCCGCCTGCAACCTGCCCGGATTCGCGGACACAAAATCATCGCCCCGAAAAGTCAGTGGCCGCCAGTCAAGGTTACTCATTTTTGTTAAAAATCTTTCATCGCTAGTGGTCGCTAAACAGCGACTTGCTGGGAATTTCCGCTGCCGTGAACGGTCTCCGTAGTCTGCAAGGAACGCGCAATGGAGCGGTCTTGAGACTGAAATTCGCGAGCGGTAACTTCTGCAATGGCAGCCGCCCGGTCAATTCGATCAGCCAAACTCTCCCGACGGGTGGCCCAATTGTCCGCGAATTCTCCAATGACACCCCTTAACCCGGTATGGGGTATAGCGCCTTGAACAGCAGCAGTATCATCACCCGCATTGCGGAAAGCTAAATAGACGCTTCGCATGTCACGCCCAACCCGGTCAAGTGCATCGGTGTCAACCTGTAACGTGGAAACAGACATTAATAATTGCCTCCATTGGCGTGGGTAGGGCCGCAGTATTGTTTACGCCCTGCGTCGGGTACCGACTTAATTAACTTTAGTGGTAAAACTTTTTTGCTAAAGGCAAGTGTCGTTCGCAGTTGCCGTTCCTGGCACAACGCCTATACCAATAAATTCCAGTCAGCAAAAAAAACTCCGACCATGTGGTTAAAATCTTAGGTTATGGGAAGCCGGATGCGACAATGGGGGCTGGTTGGGGCACTGATTTTGCTGGTCAGCGTGGGCGGATGCGCAGCAACCGGCAATGGGAATGGCGATGGCATCGGGCATAACCCAATAACCGACGATGCCGCATCAGGGGCCAACGCACCGGCGCCAGAACCGCTTTCTCCCTTTGACGAGTTTCGTTCCATTTTGTGGGGTATGGACCGAGACGAAGATGCAGTCCGTAGGCAGTTCGAAGCCGACCGCATTGTTGAAGAAAATATGATTGCCCAATGCATGCATGAATTAGGATTCGAATATATTCCGTATCCCGATGCGGTCGAATTGGTATTCCGGGAAAACGAGAATTGGCGCCCGAATGACCCGGATTGGATTGCGCAATACGGTTATGGCTGGGTAGTGGAACCGGCCGGCGGTCGCCCAATTGATGGTCACGGAGTAAGCGTTAGCTTACCTGGCCCCGGAAACCCCAATTACGCAATTCTGGAAGAACTCAGCGAAACAGAGCGCCAAGCGTGGAGCAATTCGCTGATGAATATGGGAGCCGGGTTTGAACGCGAAGTCCCCGGAGTTGGAATTATGCGAGACTGTTTCAATTGGGCTCGAATGACAGTTAATGCCCAACGGTTTTATCGCGGTGGGGATGAATTCACGCCGCTATTCGATGCCATTGAGCAAATGCAGGTAAATCTGCGCCACGACATTTCCGATGCCGACCGAGCGTGGTCAAACTGTATGGCCGACAATGGGTTCCCTGGGATTGACCGGCAATGGGAAGCGACAGACACTATTTTACGGGAAATGAGTGCCACCAGATCAGCAGTTGCCCAAGATGCGGAATGGCAAGCGCTAAATCCAAACGCCAACCCAACGGTTGACAACTCGACCGCTTTAGCCGAATTACATGAGCGGGAAATCAACATGGCCACCGCCGACCACGACTGCCAAATCTCAACTGATTTCGCGGCCAATCGCGAGGCTCACATCTTTGCGGTAGAAAACCAGTTCATCTCTGATCACCGAACTACCTTAGAAGCTCTTCGCAGCGCCTTTGAACAACAATAGTTTGATACCTTATCGAGATTAAGTGATAGTCACCTTAATGCGTTGCGGTGCGAATTTGCGAGTCTAACTGCTGGTAAATTTTTAAAATATGCAGCGGCGAGGCTTTACATTACGCTCAATCACCAGTTTTGGGGTGGGCTTCACTGCGCCCGCTTTTATGGCTGCGCTGGCCCTAATCGCGACCGGCTGTTCAACTTCTTCAGTGCCTAAATCCGCGCAAGATAATATCATTGCCCAGCCAAACGTTATTGCGGACAATGTAAATGCAACTTGGCTTGCAAAACCTTTCCCAGCAGAACGAGTATCCCCGTTAGATGATTTGCTAGGCGAGATTTTAGGCACCAATTTACCATTCGAGGAATTCAAGACTAAATATCAGCAGGAAATTATCCGGCATGAAGAATTAGTTGCCCAATGCATGACCGAGGCGGGTTTTGATTATATTCCGGCGCCATCAGAATATGAGATTGCCGATGCGTCAGTACGCAATCCGGCTTATCGCCCGGATGTCCGGGATTGGGTAGCGCAATATGGTTTTGCGCAGATAGTCTATCCCGCTGAAATGATGGCCCCCTGTGGTGTAATTATTGACCCGCCAGCTAACCCCAATCAAGATTATATTAATTCATTATCCCCGGCGGAGCGAGATGCATATTGGGCTACGTTAATATTTCCGCAATTTGACTCCGCCCCCGGTGGTGTGACTCTGGCTGATGGCACTTTTTTAACTGATAACGAGTTTCAAGACTATTTAACAAACAGCACCTGTAATGGGCGGGCATCCCGGATTATTTCAGAAGAAAGCCCGGCTGGATTAACCGAGTCAGCCGAGTTTGCTCCATTATTCACCGCAATTAGCGATTTACGGACTAGGCTCTGGGAAGAGGCGACCGAAGCGGATTATGATTGGGGGGCTTGTATGGCCGATAAAGGTTTCCCTGACTATGCGCGCCCAATCGAAGCCAGAAACCAATTTGGCCAAGAAGTTAATGACGCACTGGATCGCATTTCTAAGCATTGGGATTACAGCCGGGATTTAAATACGGCCAATTCCCCTGAATTAGCCGAGCTTCATAATCGTGAAATTGATATTGCATTGGCCGATTTCGACTGCCGCGTTTCGGTTAACCACCAGGCTCGAAAAGATGCCCACGAAACGGCTGCCGAACTTCAATTCATCGAGGATTACCGTCCAGCTTTCAACGCCCTGCGCGCCGCTGCCGAACAACGCAGTTAAGCCAATCATCAGGTTCCCCAGCCACCTCCAGTATCTTCGGAAACGACTATTTAGCCCAATGTTGGGTGCTAGGTGTAACAATTCGGGAGTTCTCGGCAATAACCAGGTTATGCATCGTCAGTAACCCGGATGGCACGATAGGCCCCCGGTTCACTGGCAGCGGTATCGGTTTGTCTATGGGTGGTTCCGCAGATGACCCCAATGAAGCCATTTTGGCAGACATGACCGATTCGGAACGGAATGCTTGGCGCCAAGCCTTAAGCGGTTGGCCAGGCGACTCTTGGCCAAATGGCCCATTTCCGGACTGGGATGCCATGGGCGAGGAAGAGTTGGCGTTCAACATGAACTGCTCTAGCCGAGGCATGAATCAAGCATTGGCGGAGCGAGACTTTGCAAACCATGATGAGTTTGCGCCGCTATTGGAAGCGATTGATGAATTCCAAGGAGACTTAAAGTTGGAAATCACCGAAGCAGACCAAGCGTGGTCAACTTGTATGGCCGATAACGGGTTCCCCGGAATTGAGCGCCAACGGCAATCCCAGCAACAACTATCCGATGAGTGGGTGGAAACTTGGAATGAGATAACCGGCCGTCCAGATTGGGTGGGTAATCCGACGCTGGCAAATTCGCCAGAACTAGTCAACTTACGGGAACGGGAGTTAGACCAAGCGCTAGCTGACCTGGACTGCCGCGTAGCCACCGATTTCAAGGCAAGGCATCAGGCCCAAATAAATGCCTGGGAAACCCAATTTGTAAATGATCACCAGGCCTCCCTCAATGCGCTGCGTGATGCCGCAGCCCAGTTCGGTAATTGATTACTTAGCATCGGGCAGCTACCACTCACCTTGGTTTCGGCCTACGCTCAATATCGCAATATTGGGTCGAATCGCGCCAATTTTGCCCTATCCTGAAACAGCAGGCACCCAAGCGGCAATTTATACATAGCGCGTTGACTCCCGGATTGGGAGACATATAACGCCAATTCAGCAATCACTTAAATACCTAGGCCTCACACTTGGAACTGGTAAACGGTGGCCGCGAACGATGCAGTAAGACAGGAACTTCAATGAACATTTCCCGAAAAGCGATCAGTGCCTTTGGGGTGCTTGCCCTGACGATGACCGTAGCTGCTTGTGGCCAAGCTGGCGCCACCGGCGACCGTGCCGCCCCAACCGCATCCGCCACGGTATCGCCGCTGAACGAGATTCTGAATGTGGTTTGGGGTACCAACCTCAGCCAAGAAGAACAGCAACGCCGCATTGACGAACAGGCGATTCGACGCGAAGAGTTGATCGCGCAGTGTATGAATGATGCCGGCTTTGACTACACCCCCAACCCCGGTAACACCACGGTTTCCATAGGCGATGACGGCATGTGGCAGCCCGATGATCGAGAATGGGTAACCCAATGGGGTTACGGCGCAGTTCGCTCCCCTTGGAATGCCCGCTGGGAAGCTGAAGAGGCCGCGCGCCTGGACTCGGGCGAGGTTGAGACTTGGACCGACCCAAATCAAGAGCTTTGGAACACCATGAGCGAAAGCGAACTTCAAGCTTGGCAAGAAGCGCTTTGGGGTCCACCGCAAGACACGCTGCCAGAGGGCATCATCTCTGACGAAGGCCAAATCCTGGACATGGACGCCTGGAATGCCAACCGGGGCTGCAACGGGCTAGCTTGGGCCGAAATTGACGCGGACAGCGCATGGAGCCTCACCCAGGCCGACGAGTTCCGGGATTTATTCGAAGCGATGGACCAGATGCATCAGACGGTGGGGGACGACCCGGCACTCGCCGCTCTGGAGTTGGAATGGTCCAACTGCATGGCCGATGCTGGACACCCCGGTTTTACTCGGCAATTTGATGCCCAAAACAGTATCTTCAACGAGCTAAATGGACTTTGGGACGAGGTGGACTGGGAGACCTGGAACTGGGAAACGCAAGGTTCCCCCAACCCTTCTAACCACCCAGCTTGGGCCGCCTTGCAAGAGCGGGAAATTGAATTAGCTTTGACTGACCTGGATTGCCGCGAGTCGGTGGACCTCCGTGGCCGCCAAGAGGCCATCCAATTTGCTGCCGAACGGCAATTTATCGCAGATCATCGGGCAGCGCTAGATGCGCTAGTCGCCGCCGCTGAGCAACGCCACTAAGGCATCTGATTGGGCGGTCTGCGGCGTCATTGCGCCCGCTCTCACCCCTACTTAGGCGCCAACCTGCAGTACTCATTGCGCCATGAGTGGCGCCTAATCCGCTCTGTGGGGTACTCAGTTACCCAGATATTGGATCAGAGCGCGCCAGCCCACCCGTATTCTGGCATAAGTAAATGCGACTGACCATGAACAAAGAGGACTTATCGTGAAAGAAAAGAAAGAACGCCCCGCAAAAGGCACCAACGCTGGTGGCTGGCTCCGGGTGATCAAGGGTAATCGCGCGCTCACTGTGGTAGGTGGCGTCGCGCTCCTTAGCCTCGGCTTTGGCCTGGGCGCTAGCAATCTGTTTGTTAATGAAGCTGGGGCCGCAGTTGAAGCTCCGGAACCCGGTTTGATTACCGTTCCGGTCGAACTCGGTCACCTCAGCAACGACGTGACCATCCGCGCCGACATCGGGTTCGCCGATGCTAGCGATATCACTTTGAACACGGCTTCGGTCCAGGGCCCGGCAATTGTTACCGGCGCCATCCCCGAAGCTGGTTATGAATTGAATCCGCTGAGCATCGCACTGGAGATTACTGGTCGTCCCGTGATCGTATTGCCGGGTGAATTGCCTGCCTACCGCACTTTGTCGGTCGGGATGTCTGGCCCCGATGTGGTCCAGTTCAAGGAAGCCATGCGGGCGATTGGCATCAACGCTGGCGATCCCTCCAATCCGGTTTTCGATGCCACTGCCGCTAACGCGGTACGCGCCCTGTACGAACGGGTTGGTTACACCGTACCAAGCGCGTCCGAGAACGCTTCAGAGATGTTACGTCTAGCTGAAGAGACCGTACGCGCTGCCGAACGCCGCGTTGAGGAAGCTCAATCTCGTTCAATGCTACGTTCCGCCTGCGCTACCCCGTGGGTTTGGAACTGGGATATGCGCACTTGTGATGTCGCCCCAGAATTTGCGGATACCGAATTGCCTCGTGATATATTCGAAGCCATTGTGGCCGCAGGTCGTAATCAAGACCGTGAAACCACCGAAGCCGATAACGCGTTAACCCAGGCTCGTGCCTCGCTCACCGAAGCACAGCAAGGTGCGCTGCCACAACTGCCCGTTTCCGAGATATTGTTCCTCAACAACTTGCCTCGTCGCGTTGACTCCGTTTCGGTAACCCGCGGCGCCACCCTGACCGGGGTTAGCATGCGCGTCTCCGGCGCCGTGCTCCAACTGCGCGGATCGGCCACCGAAGCTAATGCTCGCCTGCTGGAAGTTGGCGGAGAAGCTTTCTTTGACCTACCTGGTGGCGGTTCGCATCGGGCCGTAATCAAGGAAATTTCTGCCCCGACCGATGGTGGTTCCCGCTGGAACATTGAGTTCACCCCGGACCCGTTGACCCCGGAGCAATTCGCAACCCTGCAAGGCTCTAATGTGCGGATTCAGATCCCGGTTGGCGCAACCCAAGGTGACGTGCTGTTCGTTCCGGTTTCGGCACTGACCGCTGGCCCTGGCGGCGAAGCTCGCCTGGAAGTCGTCGAGAGCGACCCGCGTGATGGCGCGACTGCGTTGACCCGCTTGGTGGTAGTCGATACTGGCTTGGCAGCTAATGGTTTCGTTGAAGTCACCCCGGTTAGTGACTCCCTGTCGGAGGGCGACCTGGTCGTTGTCGGCCGATGAGCAAGTGGCCCTTTGCTGGCCACCGCGCTCAATCCATTGAACCGGCCCCGGCAGTTGTTGCTAGCGAACCCCCGGAACCTCCGGCGGTAGCGCCAGTTGAAACCTTGATGATGCCGTTGGACTCCACTGGTTTTGACAGTGTTCAGCCGCCGGCACCTCGCCTGGAAATAGTGGAATCTGAACTGATTTTGCCCGAGTCGGCGACGGCATCGAACGTTCCCTTAATCGAACTGCGCGATGTCACCCGCTCTTTCCCCGGCGATCCAGAAGTGCAAGCCCTCAAAGGCGTATCGCTGAAGGTTGATAAAGGGGAATACGTTTCCATCGTGGGCCATTCTGGCTCCGGTAAATCCACGATGCTGAACATCTTGGGCTTGCTGGATCGCCCCACGGTTGGCGAATACCGGATTGATGGCCACCTCACCGGTTCGCTGAGTGAGGCGGAACGGGCGGCGGTACGGGCACTCCGGATCGGGTTTGTGTTCCAAGCGTTCCACCTGATGCCACGCCGCTCCGTGCTGAACAACGTGCTGATGCCGATGGCTTATGCGGGAGTACCACGGGCTGAGCGCCACGACCGGGCGGTGGAAGCGTTAGAGCGGGTAGGCCTTACCCACCGGATGAACTTCCTACCCGGCACCCTTTCCGGCGGGGAACGCCAACGCGTTGCGATCGCCCGCGCCGTGGCCACCCGGCCCAGCTTGTTGCTGGCCGATGAGCCAACCGGCAACTTGGACCAAGGCACCGCAAACAGCGTGATGGACCTCTTTGATGAATTGAACGCCGATGGGCTGACCCTCATGGTGATTACGCACGATAATGAAGTGGCCGCTCGGGCCCGGCGCACCCTGCGAATAAACGATGGGCGCTTAACCGAAGCCACCCCGTTAGACCTTTCTGAATTTGAAGCCGAATTTACCCCGGAGATGGAGGCAGCGCAATGACCGACCAACTCCTTGATGAGCGTCCGGTGACCGATGAACTCCCGGTAGTTATCGTGGACGATGCCGACCAGGTTAAAGATGCCACCGATGTCACGCCGCTGGTTCCGAAAATCCCTCGCGCGAACCGATTCTCGTTCAGCGATCTAGTTTTTGAGGCCACCACGGACATCGGGGCTCGTCCCGCTCGCCTACTAATGACCTTGCTCGGCACCGTTCTCGGCATCGGCGCGCTAGTGGCGACGCTCGCGTTTTCCCAGACCGCAGCCCGGCAAATTAGCGCCCTGTTCGCGGCTAATCAGCAAACTGCAGTTTCGATCGTGCCCAATACCACCCAAGCTGGTTGGGGGCAGACCGTGGCTTCTACCCGCCTACCCTGGGACTCCGTGGAACGGGTTTCCCGGCTGGCCGGGGTTGAGTCGGCGATGCTGATTTCCCGCGTGAACATCGGCTCTGAAACCATCACTACCCTCCCGATTAACGATCCGTCCTTGGCCGCTGTGGCCTCCCCGGCTTTGTTTGGGGCCACCCCAAACTTGGTCGAGGTGACTGGCTCTACCCTGGTGACCGGGCGAGTATTCGACTCAGGGCATGAAGCCCGCGCTGACCGGGTAGCCGTACTCGGCTCCCGCGCGGCGGAACGGTTAAACATCAACCGGGTTGATACCCAACCCTCCATCTTTATTGGGGAATTGCCCTACGCTGTAATCGGAATATTCGACGATGCCGAGCGCCGCCCCGACCTGATGGATGCGGTAGTCATCCCCCTAGAAACCGCTCGGGTAGATTTTGGGGTAACCACGCCCGAAGAGTTACTGATCACCATCGTACGTGGGGCTGGGCCGCAAGTCGGCGAACAAGCCCCCATCGCGCTTGACCCGAACGAGCCTGGTGGATTCCGGGTGGCCGCTCCGGCGGGCCGCTCGCAGTTAGCTGGCAACGTGGGCGCCGATGTAAATGCCGTGCTGCTCATCCTCGGCGGCGTAGTGTTGCTGGCTGGTGGCGTTGGCATCACCAACGTGACCATGCTTTCGGTAATGGAGCGGACCCCCGAAATCGGCTTGCGCCGAGCAGTGGGCGCGACCTCCAAACAAATTGCCGGGCAATTCATGATCGAAGCTGTGGTGATTGGGCTACTAGGCGGTTTGATTGGCGCTTCACTCGGGATCATCGCGGTTATTGCGGTTTCTGCGTTCCGCGGTTGGGCTCCGGTAGCCGACCCTCGCCTGGCCCTTGGGGGCGCGGTCTTGGGGGCGCTAATCGGCTTGGTCGCCGGTGCTATCCCGGCCCGCAGAGCGGCGAACATAGAGCCCGTAGCCGCATTAAGAGCCTCATAACGCATCACCTTGGGCGCATCTGCTACGTTATCGCACCCACTCATGGAGTCTGCCTCCAATTCGCTCATGCTCTGGCTTGCATCTGCCCCGAATCTGACCCATTAGGTAAGGAATCTAAATACTCGTTTATCGCGTAGTTGATTTCTTGGATGCTGAGGGCTTCGATGTAAGCCACATTTTCGTAGAAGCGCTTGAAGTTTGCATTTTGCAATGCTTCGAGCGCTTTTTCGTTATGCAATTTCAAAAACATTTGAGTGGTATTGGGTACCCGGAGGAATTCGGTTTTCACGGTACCGCAACCTCTACCAAAAACCGTAAGCGAGACATCAGCGGCCGCTGGGGTAGTTTTGGTGATATAGCCCCGATCCTCAACTTTGATAATTGGCCTGAGCGCATCGCGGCGCTCCCAAACTTGAAATACGGTGTTGAGTTGCATTTTTCCGTCAGCTAACGGTTGCCCGGCAACATCTACATAATTAACTACCAAATCTTCATCGTGAATTAGAAAGAACCTGCGATCAAGCCGGTTTTGCACGCTCCATTTTCGCCAGGACTTAGGCACGATAAACCCGATATAGTCGCAATGATTAGCTAATTTATTGAAAAATGGAATACAGAGTTTATTTGCCCGGCCAAAAGGTGGGTTAGAAATCGCAGCATAGCCTTCACCGCTAACCGAAACCTCTAAGAAATCGGCTTTAGTTATTGCTGGATGATGGGGTTCGATGTCATAAGAGACAATTCGTTTTACGCCCCGGTTTTGCAATGCGCTAATAAAACTGCCAGTGCCACCCGCTGGTTCAACCCAGGGGCGTGCTACCGCATCGGGCACTAACTCAAACATGGTCCCGCACAGCCGCTCGGCTAATTGTGCAGAAGTGTAATATTGCTCTTTGCCCGTAACCCTCGGATTACCCTGTTTAGAAGACACCACCTTCGGCGCATCTGCGGCGTTATCGCACCCGCTCATGGAGTCTACCTCCAATTCGCTCATGCTCTGCTGTGCAACTGCACCGAATCTGGCACCTTCTTATAGCGCAGCTACTATCTCTTCGGTTTTCGCCTTTGCATCGCCGAACAGCATGGAAGTGTTTTCTTTGAAGAATAGCGGGTTTTGCACCCCCGCGTAACCGGCCGCCATCGAGCGCTTGAACACAATAACGTTCTTTGCGTTCCACACTTCCAACACCGGCATCCCCGCGATGGGCGAGCTGGGATCGTCCAAAGCCGCCGGGTTCACGGTGTCATTGGCCCCGATGACCAGCACTACATCGGTATCCGAGAAGTCATCGTTAATCTCATCCAATTCCAACACCTTGTCATAAGGCACCTTCGCCTCGGCCAGCAGCACGTTCATGTGACCGGGTAAACGGCCTGCTACCGGGTGAACGCCAAAGCGGACATTCCGGCCCTCGGCGGCCAATTTCTCCGTCAAAGCCGCCACTGGGTACTGGGCCTTGGCTACCGCCATGCCGTAACCGGGGGCAATCACGATGGACTTGGCATTCTTTAGCATCTCAGCCACTTCGGCCGCCGAGACCTCAGTGACCGGGCCTTGCTCGACTTCCGCGCCGCCGCCAGCCGGGGCATCGCTATCCCCGCTGCCAAATCCGCCTAGAATAACCGACACAAACGATCGGTTCATGGCCTTACACATTAAGTAACTCAGAATCGCACCCGAGCTACCTACTAAAGCACCGGTAACAATTAGCAAAGTGTTATTAAGCATAAAGCCTGCCGCTGCGGCTGCCCACCCCGAATATGAATTAAGCATGGAAACGACTACCGGCATATCACCGCCGCCAATTGCCGCCACCATATGCCAGCCCAAAAATAAGGCTAAAGCGGTCATAATCAGCAGCGGAATCAAGCCACCGATTGGGTTTAGGACAAACCAGACCATTAATCCCAAGCTGGCTAATAACACCAACAGGTTAATTATATTGCGACCGGGAATCATTAACGGCGCGCTCTTAATTTTGGCTGCCAATTTTAAGTAAGCCACGATGGAACCGGTGAAAGTCACCGCCCCGATTAGCACGCCTAAGAACACCTCAACTAGGTGGGCCGTGCCACCACCGCGAGACACTCGATCCACTAGGTACGAATCGAAGCCGACCGCTACTGCTGCCAGGCCCACAAAGGAGTGCAGAATTGCGATCAACTCAGGCATCTGAGTCATCTCAACCGTGCGCGCTCGCCAAGCCCCAACCGCAGCCCCAATCACTAACACGCCCAGAATCAGAGCGGCGGTGATGTACCACGGGCGTTGCAGTACGCCGGGATACTCGTGGTTCCAGTCTTGGACGGCCCCGCCCACCGCCATGTGGTGATCTAACGCCTGGGCGATGGTAGCAGCCAACGCCAAGCCCATACCTACCATACCGAGGGTGACTCCCCGGCGAGCCGAAGTCTGCTTGGCCAAACCGGCTAACGACAGGATAAACAGGATGGCAGCTACCACATAAGCGGCCTGAGCCATCCGGGTCAAAATCCCGGCCTCCGCAGCGACTTCGGCCGCAACCGAGGCGTAAGGGGAAATCGGAACCATCGGGCGGAAACTAGCCACTCCCACTAACCGATAAGTTAGCGGCACCATATAGTAAATTACTGTATTCATCACGCTTTAATCCGCCTTAATTCTTTTGGAACATGGCGATCATGCGCCGAGAAACTAAGAACCCACCAAAGATGTTTATCGAGGCTACGGTTGCGGCGATAAAGGCCAAGATAGTCACTACTAAATTAGTGCTACCCAACATCAATAACGCACCGACTAGGATAATTCCGGAAATTGCATTGGTCTGGGCCATTAGTGGCGTATGCAAAGAGTGGGAAACTCCATTAATAACATAAAAACCGACCACAATCGCTAATGCGAATACGGTAAAATTGCCGAGCAATGCAGCCGGGGCAAAAGTCAACAGTAGCAAAACCAGCACCCCCGCGAGCGCCGCCCCGACCAGCATCCGCAGTGATTTGCGATGAGCCGCTGCTTGGGCTGCGATGGCCTGGGATTTTTCCAATTCAGCCTGCTGCTCAGGTGTTAAAACTGGCACTGCTGCAACTGCTCCCCCGCCCGTGGAAGCGGCCGAAACCTCAACCGGCGGCGGGGGCCATAGAGTCTCACGGGCGTGCGCAACCGTCATCCCGCGCTGCACCGGGTCGTTCAAATCAAGAATTAACTCGCCGTCTTTGTTCGGCGTCAGCAGGGTCATCAGATTCACGATGTTGGAGCCGAAAAGCTGCGACGCCTGTGCGGGCATCCGAGCAGCCAAATCGGTATAGCCCAGCACGATTACCCCGTTCGGGGTAACAATCCGCTCCCCCGGTACCGTTGACTCGCAGTTACCGCCGCCACTGGCTGCTAGGTCCACGATCACGGAACCGGGCCGCATCGTCTCAACCATTGCAGAGGTGATGGTGCGCGGTGCCCGGCCCCGAACTAACGCGGTGGTGATGATGACATCGGCCCATTCTGCCTGCTCGGCATAAAGGCGCGCGGTGGCCTCTTCTTGGGATTCGCTCAACTCCGAGGCGTAACCATCGGATGATACGCCCTGGCTAGCGCCCTCTACCGAAACGAAGGTGGCACCCATTGACTCGATCTGCTCGCCCGCCTCGGGCCGCACATCGAAAGCTCGGACTTGGGCGCCCAACGAAACGGCCGTACCGATGGCTGCCAAACCGGCTACGCCACCACCGATAACGAAGACCCTGGCCGGGTCGGTCTTACCCGCGGCGGTTACCTGACCGCCAAACATGCCCTGGTACTCATTGGCAGCTTCGATGACTGCCCGGTAACCAGATAAGTTGGACATGGATGACAATACATCCATAGATTGCGCCCGGGAAATGCGCGGGATCGCATCCATAGCCAGCGCGGTAACGCCTGATTTCCGCAAATCTTCAACTAGTTCCGGGTTAGCGCCGGGACTTAGCTGAGCAATTAAGTATTGATTCGGTTGCGCCTCCGCAGCGGCGGCTGGGCTGTGGTTAGCTTTGACCTTGACCACGATGTCGGAGCCCCAGACCTCGCCGGTGCTCCCAATCCGACCCCCGGCAGCTTCGTAGGCGGCATCATCGTACTGTGCCTTACTACCTGCCCCGGACTCGATGACTACGTCGTAGCCCAACTTGGTTAACTTGCTGACATTGGCGGGGGCCACGGCTACTAGCCGCTCATCGCCACCCTCAATCGGAACCCCGATTTGCATTAACTGTTACCTTCCACCGGAACATACGTCAGCGCGCACTCTAGTACGGAACGCCGAATAAAAGTGACGTTTGGCCCTATTTCCACCCAACAAAAAAGCGGCCCGAAGGCCGCTTTTGATGGGGTGGAGCTGAGGGGACTCGACGGGCGGCTTCGCCTCCCTACCGCTCACTCGGCCTTCGGCCTCGTTCACGCGCCGAGTAGCGAAAAGCCCACTGGGCTTTCCGCTGAAAACTCGGACGCCCTCACGGGTTCGAGTCCGCTGGCTATTTCCACCCAACAAAAAAGCGGCCCGAAGGCCGCTTTTGATGGGGTGGAGCTGAGGGGACTCGAACCCCTGACCCTCTGCATGCCATGCAGATGCGCTACCAGCTGCGCCACAGCCCCATCGGCTGCGAGAGCAACCTGAACAGAATACCCCGTGCGCTGAACCTAGGCAAAACGAGCGCGCGTTCTGAGCGCTAAAACCGGCGCGCGGGTAGATACCGCTGTTCGGCCACACCTACCCACCAGTAGTGGGCACCAGTAAGCGGCTCACAGAAGGCAGCAGCACGATGGCATATAAGATAACCAATAATATCGAGTGAATCAGCACGAACCCTAATGCCGCCTTTAAGTTCCCGGCAGCCCGGAAATGTTGGGCAAACTTGCGGAACAGGGAGCCGGGGTGCAGCATATCCCAACTGTTCAGCCGCAGATATCGCCCGATGTAGATGCCAAACGAGATGGCCAACACGGTGAAAATGATTGCGATCCACGGCCGAGGGTCCCGCGCCGCATGATAACCGGGTTCATCAAACAAGATGGCGATAAATATTTGCGCCAGTGCGATGTTGGCCAGAGTATTGAAGATGCCCGATAGAGCTAGGGTCATAACCAGCACAATGTCGTACCACAAGGGCACTTTCTCGTTCTTTGCCCGATGCGACATGTTCAGTTCGGTGATCAAGTAAGCCGCGTTGGGCAACAGCAAAAACCAAGCCGACCCAAAAACGATTAGCGTCAGCCAGACCAGCGTACTCGGAATCCAAGCTGGCGCCGAGGTACTCCCGGACCACAGCACAATCATTAGCATTGCTGCTGCCCCGACCGCCATCATGGCAGCGGGCGCGAGTGACAGCCCGATGTTGAGAATCATCGGGCGGTAAATCCGGGTGCCAAACACCGGGCCGCGTGCCACTACTAGGAGTAACGCGTACAGGTTTAGCGCCACCAAGCCTGCTGGCAGCCAAAGCGAGTTCAAATCCACGAGTTCCTCTAGGGCTCGACGGTGCGTGTTACTGCACTGGCTGGGCTAGGTTACGAAGCATGTAAGGCAGGATGCCGCCGTTGCGGTAGTACTCCGCCTCACCAGGGGTATCTACCCGAACTTTAGCTTGGAACTTGATCGGCTCGGCTCCCGGCTTGGTTGCGGTAACTTCGACCTGGCCTGGCGTCACACCTTGGTTAAACTCGGTCACCCCTTGAATGTCAAAGGTCTCTGTGCCGTCCAGCCCCAGGCTAGCGGCTGATTGCCCCGGCAAATACTGCAGCGGCAGCACCCCCATGCCAATCAGGTTGCTGCGGTGAATCCGCTCAAACGACTCGGCAATTACCGCCTTGACACCTAGTAGCGCAGTACCTTTGGCAGCCCAGTCGCGCGATGAGCCGGTGCCATATTCTTTACCTGCAAGTACCACAAGCGGAGTACCCGATTGGGCGTAGAGTTGGGCGGCATCGTAAATGGGCATCATCTCGCCAACAGGCTCAACTTGTTCAGAACCGAAATAGCGCGTGAAACCGCCCTCAACTCCTGCCCCGTTATTTTCTGCGGCTAGTAGCAAGTTGCGCAGCCGGATATTGGCGAAAGTCCCGCGAATCATCACTTCGTGGTTCCCTCGCCGAGAGCCGTAGGAGTTGAAATCGCGTACTTCGACCCCTTCGGACTTCAGGTACTCCCCGGCTGGGGAATTGGCCTTGATTGACCCGGCAGGTGAAATGTGGTCCGTGGTGACCGAGTCACCCAACAACGCTAGCACCCGCGCTCCGGCAATGTCCGAGACTGGAGCCGGGGTTTTGCTCATCCCCTCAAAATAAGGAGGCTTGCGGACATAGGTGGAGTCGGCTTGCCAGTCGAAAGTCTCACCTTCAGGCACCGGTAGGCCTCGCCACCGATGGTCCCCTGTGAATACATCAGCATAATCGTCAATAAACATCTGCCGGTTAATTGAGTTGCCGACGGCAGCTTCGACTTCGGCTGGGGTGGGCCAGATGTCGCGAAGATATACCGGATTTCCGGCCTGGTCGTGGCCCAAAGCTTCGGCATCGAAATCGAAATCCATCGTTCCGGCCAGGGCATAGGCAATTACCAGCGGAGGTGAAGCCAAGTAATTCATCTTAACGTCGGGATTGATCCGGCCTTCAAAGTTCCGGTTGCCACTCAAAACTGCGACCCCGACCAGGTTATGCTCCCGGATCGCCTGAGCCACCACTGGTTTCAGCGGCCCCGAATTGCCAATGCAAGTGGCGCAACCGTAGCCGACCAAATTAAACCCGAGCTGGTCGAGGGCGGGCCAGACTTCGGCCCGGTCAAAGTAGTCCGTGACCACTTTGGAACCAGGCGCCATCGAAGTTTTCACCCACGGTTTCGAGCTCAAACCTTTAGCTACGGCATTGCGGGCCAGCAAACCGGCAGCCAACATGACTGACGGATTAGAAGTGTTGGTACAAGAAGTGACCGAGGCGATCACCACGTGCCCGTGATCCACCTCGCCGCCCCCGACTAACTCGACTGGGCGCGAAGGCCGGACTGGCCCAACCGAGTCGAATTTGACGGGTTTCACATAGGTTGGCTCTTGGGCCTTACCCGCATCCCCGTCCACCGAGTTGGCGAACCCATCCACCGCCAAAGGGTCGGAAGCTGGGAAGCTTTCCTCGTCGCCCTCTTGCACGGCGGCCACGAACTCCCGGCTAGCTGCGGCATCGTCGTAGCTCTCCCCCGCAGACTTGAACTGAGCTACCTCCTCCGGCGGCACGAAATTCAATACCGCGTCCGCGAAAGCCCCTTTGGAGTTGGTCAGCGCGATCCGGTCTTGCGGGCGTTTCGGGCCAGCGATGGACGGAACTACCGTACCGAGATCGAGTTCCAGGTATTCGGAATATTCTGGCTCTATGTAGCCGGGAGCGGATGTATCATGCCATAACCCTTGCTCCTTAGCGTAGGCCTCGACCAGATCCACTTGTTCATCGGGCCGTCCGGTCAACCGCATGTAGTTCAAGGTCTCATCGTCGATCGGGAAAATTGCGACGGTGGAGCCGAATTCTGGGCTCATATTTCCAATCGTGGCGCGGTTTGCAAGCGGCACCTGGCCGACGCCCTCACCATAAAACTCCACGAATTTACCGACCACCCCGTGCTGGCGGAGGCGTTCGGTGATCGTCAAAACTACGTCAGTAGCGGTGGCGCCCGACGGGATGGAACCAGTCAGCTTGAAGCCCACCACGCGCGGAATCAACATCGAAACTGGCTGACCTAACATCGCCGCTTCGGCCTCAATGCCGCCTACCCCCCAGCCGAGCACACCGAGCCCATTGACCATCGTGGTGTGTGAGTCAGTGCCGACACAAGAATCTGGGTAAGCGACGCCACCATCTACCATGACTACCCTTGCCAGGTACTCGATGTTTACTTGATGCACGATGCCAGTGCCCGGTGGCACTACGGCGAAATTATCGAATGCAGTTTGGCCCCAACGTAAAAACTGGTAGCGCTCCCCGTTGCGCTGATATTCGAAGTCAACATTGCGCTGGAAAGCGTCCGGGCGACCCGCAACATCAATCTGTACTGAGTGGTCAATCACTAGTTCGGCAGGCACTAGCGGGTTGACGCGAGCTGGATCGCCACCCAGGTCAACTACCGCTTCCCGCATCGTGGCTAAATCAACTACGCATGGCACGCCGGTGAAGTCTTGCATAATTACGCGAGCAGGAGTGAAAGGAATCTCTACGCTCGGCTCGGCTTTCGGGTCCCAGGCGGCCAGCGCCTGCACTTGATCAGCGGTTACGTTGAGACCATCCTCATTACGCAGCAGGTTTTCCGCCAATATCTTTAAACTGAACGGCAGCTTTTCGACTCCTGGAACCGCCGAGAGCCGGAAAATTTCATACCCTTTATCGCCGACCTGGAGGTCGCCACGCGCGCCGAAACTATTCACCCTCTTACCCTAAACAATAGACCGGACAATTTCAGCCAAAGGATTGACAACGGCCATTTCTTCGGGCGCCTTGCCCCGCTTTACCCTCGTTTTCGTAAGTCAACACTTTGCGGGGGCGCACCACATCGGCAAGCGACTCCCGTATCATCGGCTAGATGCGAGCGGTACGGGCCTTTGCGGCGATTTATATGGCAGCCGTTTTAGGCTTAACGATGTGGCCGCAACTCGGTCACACTGGAGTTAGTTCCTACGCTCGCCGGGCGGTTACGTTTTTAGATGGGATCGGCATCCATACTTCTGTTTCCGGGCTGGAAGCCATTTCCAATATCTTGATGTTTATCCCATTTGGCATCTTGGGCGTGGCAATTTTAGTTGACTTGCCGCTGTTCCGTAGCCTCAACACCGGGCTGGTTGGCGATGCGGTGAAAGTAACGATCCTAGCGGCTGGCACTTCGGCCCTGATTGAGCTTGCCCAGTTAGCAATCCCTGGCCGAGTAACCGATTTAAACGATTTAATCCGCAACACCCTAGGCGCTTTGGTCGGCGCCAGCATTGCGGCGAGCTATTTCAAACTCAGGGATCAAAACCGCACCGCAAGTTTTGTCCGTGGCTCGTGATTTGCTTTTTTATAGGTAACCGACGATGCCATACAGGAGCACTTTCGATGAGCAGCCAGAACCCTTATCCCGTCCAACCTGGGTCTGACGGGCCTACCGCTTACCGCACCCGCGAAGGCGGTTCTCGAGTTGTGGTGGAATACCCGAGTGAACCGGTATTTCTTAATGCCGCTCCCGGTGCCCGGAATGCCGGGCTGCTGCCCAAGCTCCTCGCTGCACTAGCTGGTCTAGCCCTGTTAGGTGGCATTATCGGGGTGGCCATGAGCAACCGGGCGCCCGCAGCTGCTCCTGTCCGGATACCGGATATCCAACCGGGGATTGCACTTGAGGGCGGGAACCCGATAAACCCGGCGATAGGCTTACCGATTGACGGCAACGGGGCGCTGACCGATGCGGTGGAAGCGCCGGTGATTATTGACATTTACTCGGATTTCTCCTGCCCTTATTGCGCTAATTTCGAAGCCACTTATGCCGACCAACTAATGCAACTAGCTAGCGATCCCAACGTATCTCTCCGCTGGCATCCGGTTTCCGTGCTGGATCGCACTGATGACCGCACTGGGTTTTCCACCCAGGCCGGGGCGATTTTCCTCGAAGTCGCAGCCTCACAACCCCAGTACGTTTGGGCGGTCAACGATTTCCTGTTGCATAACCAGCAAGACCTCTACGGTCTGAGTGGGGATCAGATTATTGAAGGGCTAAATCAAAGCGGTGTTTCGCTGCCACCAATGGACACTATTATGGCTAACCAAGGGCCGTTGCTGGATCAATTCACTGCCACATTCCATCAAACCGGAGCATCGGGCGTGCCATATATCCTGATCAATGGACAGCAGTGGAATCCCGGTAGCCAGCCGTGGCCGAACAACTCCCTACTCCAAGCAGTCGCAAACGCGAATTAATGGGCGATCTATTGCGTTATCGCAGCCGCTCGTGGAGTCTACCTCCACGTCGCTCATGCTCTGCCTGATAGCTCATCCCGTTAATTCACGTTTGTAAATTATCGGAGAATCTATAGCATGTGTTCGATCCGGTCAAAGAACGCGATGGATTCGACGTGATGGGTATGCGGGAATAGGTCAAAGGCGCGCAGGTTGATGAGTTGGTAACCGGTTTGGATTAAGCGTGAAGTATCCCGAGCGAGCGCAGCCGGGTCGCACGAGATGTAGATGATCCGGTCAGCCTCGAACGTTGCAAGCTGCTCCACCACGCCTTTTTCTAAGCCTTCCCGTGGCGGGTCCACGACGATCAAGTTAAATCGGAGGTGGGGTTGGCTCATTTGAAGGCGAGTTAACGTGCGCCCCACGGAGCCAGCCAGTTGCTCGGTGGGCGGTAAGGCTTTCTTGCCCATTTGCTCGCGTAGCGCAGCCAGATTGCGCTGGGCAGACTCGACCGCAGCCTTTGCTCCTTCTACGGTAATCAATTTGCCTTTCGGTCCGATACCAACCGCAAGCGGCAGCGTGAACAGCCCGGAGCCGGAATACAGCTCCAAGACTCGCCGAGCTTCAAGATCACCAGCCGCAGCCAACACGGCAGCGACTAAGGTTTCCGGCGCATTGGCATGAACTTGCCAAAACCCACCTGGGGCAATCTGGTACTCATAAGTGCGGTCTCCGACGCGCACAAACTCACGCAGTATTTGAGTATCTTCGTGGGCAGCGAGTGGCTCGCCATCCAATAAGACAACCGGGTTACTACGGTTTGGAGCTTCGATGGTGACGCGGGAACCAGCGGGCCACCGTTGCTGCCATATACCGGATTCGGCAGCGAACTCCCGCAGCCGGTCCGTGGCTAACGGCATGTCGGTCAGCGGCACCACGTCATGTGACCGGGCCTGCCGCATCCCAAGTTGACCTGCCGCATTGGAAATCAAATCTATCCGAGTCCGATAGCCAGCCGCTTCCGGCCAGTTCGCGGCAGGTTCCGCTCCCGGAGCCTCCGGGTGGGCATGATGCAGGGGCTGAAAGGTAAGTGCCGATATTGCCAGGCTCGGGTTCACCTTGGCTACATCCACTCCGGCCAACCGCCGCATTTGCTCGGCCAGCACGGCCGCTTTCCAAAGCCGCTGCCCCGCTGGGCTGACATGGGACAGTTCTCCCCCGCCGACCCCGTTTGGCCCAGCTTCTGGCCAGCAGGGCGGCACCCGATAAGGGGACTCATTATCCAGAACGGCGATGGCATCGGCCCTCCAAATTTTGCCTTTATCGGTGATTCGGGCCAGAACTCGCTCGCCCGGTAGAGCATGTCGGACGAAAACTACCCGGCCACCGTCCGGGTTAGGCTGCCCGGCGGCATCGTTATTTTCAATCCGAGCCACGCAATGACCCCCATGAGCCACCGCCCCCGCCGTTAACTCGATTTCTTCTCCGACCGAGCTGCCGAGACCTGGCGATGCGACGCTCCGCGCAGGAAGTCGAAGGGTCGGATACCGCTTGGGGTCGCGCAGTCGCATACCCGCAATCCTAGTGGGCGGCATCCATAAGCCTCACTCGCGCGACTCCACGAAATAAGGCAAATATCAAGTCGCATGACGATGGGAGTTATGCGTGATGACCCAAGTAGCGTATAAGACCGCAGCGAATAAGGGCACTCCCATCAGGAGCCGCGCCGTACCGAGCCAACCTACCGAACCGCCAAAGTAGAGCGGTAGTTGCACTGCCAGCCGCAGCCCAAACAAGGCCACCCAAAACCAAGAAGCTAACCAGTACCGGCGCAACAGTGGCCGGTCGTTACGCCACTGGGAAAACCCGGCGAATGGATTTTCGCTTGATACCGGGTCAACTGCCACTGGTTGCGTGATTTCATCGGCATCACCGGAAAGCAAAGCCCCCACATTTGCCAAGGTTTCGGCATTGTTTGGCTCAAAATCACCCGGCTCAACTGGCACTTTGGGGAGTTTGCGGTGGGAATCAGCATGAAACCCAAGGCGCAGCATTTCGATAACCATGCCCACGGCAGGCCACCACAACAGTTGCCCCAACAGCACTAACACTAAGTAGATGCCGTTTTGCCATAACCCGAAGGCGAAGAAATCCGCAGCTTCCCCGGTGCGCCAAGCCCAAAACACGCCGACTGCGATTCCGAGTACCCCACCGAGAGCCTGGGTGACCCGGGTGCGCTGTACTAGACGAGCCGCCACCATGATTAAAGTGATCGCTCCGGCAACAACCAACGCCCAGAGCAACGAGTGGGTGATTTGAAAAATGGTGATAAACAGTAAGCCGGGCAGCACGGATTCCACTAGGCCCCGGATGCCGCCCATCGCATCGAGCGGCGAAAACTCATCGGCAGTTACCGCCCTAATCCCCCGATTATCTTGTTGGTCCACTGCCATATTTAACGTACTTCAGCGATTTCCGGCCCGCGTTCCATCGGATCAATCAGCGGCTTGGCCTGGTTGGGGTCACCGGGTAGCTTTTCCGCCGACCCTGGCAGAGTCAACGGTAACAAGTCGCGGGGCGGCTTAGGCGTGTTATCCCGAACCACCACAATGTTGCGGAACATGTCTTCGAGCTTTGCGGCGGCTTCCGGGCTGGATGCCGCTGGGCCAGTTATTACCCCGCGCAAGAACCAACGAGGCCCGTCGTGCCCTAAGAACCGAGCCTTGCGAACTTCCCCACCGCGCGGAATGTGCGCAATTAGCTCGCGACCAAACTCGCCGGGAACATCGTCCACTTGGCCGCCGGAAGCGGTGATGCCCTGGGAAATTTCACCGCGAATTTCATCCCAAATCCCCGATGACTTAGGGGCTGCAAAGACTTGGAGCTGTAGCGACGAAACACCTTCAGGCTGTTGCAGCATCAGGGTTGCCCCGGTGATTTGCTGGGTGGCCCGATCCAATTCCATCCGCATTTGCATCCCCGGTAGCACCGGCACGCGCAGTGCGCCTAAATCCACTCGCAGGCCGAGGTCTGGCACTTCGGCAGCATCATATGGCCCCGATCCGGTGGGGGCGGCAGCGGAGTTACCAACTGCGGCCTCATCGTTGGTCGGAACACTGGTAGCTGCCGGTTCCGCTGGCCGCCGCCGAAATAAACCCATCACGTCTCCTAAAGAACCTGGTTATCTTACGCTTATTCAACCACAGATTGCCGCAACCACGGGCGAATTGGAAGGGTACCCGCTACCTAACGGCCCGATGAACCAAAACCACTCTCGCCCCGGTCGGAACCAGGCAAGCGCTCGGCAGTGACAAACGCGGCAGCGACCACCGGCTGGATTACCAGTTGAGCAATCCGATCCCCAGCCGCAAAACTCACCGATTCCGTCGCATCGGTATTAACCAGGCAAACTTTGAGTTCACCGCGATAACCAGCATCTATTGTGCCGGGGGTATTCACGATGGTAACGCCGTGCTTTACCGCCAAACCGGAGCGCGGATGCACAAATGCCGCATAGCCGGCGGGCAACGCGATGGCTAATCCGGTCGGCACCAAGCGCCGCTGCCCTGGCGCTAGAGTGAAACTTTCCAGAGTGGTGAGGTCGGCCCCGGCGTCACCTGGGTGGGCGTAAACCGGCAACTTGGCTTCATCATGCAACTTCTGCACTAAAACCATCGGACCCAACGCATCGGGCCTTACAAAACCATCGGACATTACGGCGTCATCGGGCATTACGAAACCATTTGAACTCGCAACACCAGCGAACGTCGCGGCATCATCGGGCATTACGCACATTCAGAACAGATCAGGTTTGCTGCGTCGGCGAGTTGAGACTTGTGGTGAACTAAGAAACACTCAGAGCAAGTGAATTCGTCGGCTTGCGGCGGCAGTACGCGGACTGCTAATTCCTCACCGCTCAGGTCAGCGCCGGGCAATTCGTAATCCTCAGCGGCCTGGGCTTCGTCTTCGTCAACTACGCTGGAAGCGGCGTCGGACCGCCGAGATTGAAGTTCTTGGATTGAATCGGACTCGACATCTTCGTCGGTCTTTCTAGGGGCGTCGTAATCGGTTGTCATCTAGCCTCTCCTGTTCGGCCCGCTTGGACGATCTGCGGCGTTGGCGCAACCGCTTGTGGCGGGTAACCGTCCGCTAAGGCAAGCGGTCGGCAGATAGTATGGACTGCTTGGCGCTAAATGCAATACTTCGGCGCGCATTAGAGCAAGTGTTGGCTCTGTCGCGTTGGTCACATGCCCGATGCCGTCGCACGCGCCCCGATTGCGTAACCCTGCCCGATGCCATCGCACGCACCCCGATTGCATACTACTTGTCCGGATGATCCGCCTCGGCCGCCTCCAACAGCCCAATCAACTCAGGCACCGCCTCCCCGCGCCCCACCACGGTCATCGTGCCGGATGCCCTAGCCCCGCGCAGGCCGCAAACCGTGGAGCCTGCCTCGGCGGCGATCAAAGTACCCGCAGCCATGTCCCAAGGTTGCAAACCGCGCTCGTAATAGATATCAACGATCCCCTCGGCCTGCAAACATAGATCTATGGCCGCAGAACCTAGCCGTCGGATATCTCGGATGTGTTCGATGATGGCTGCCAGTGTTTCGATCTGCCCAGCCCGGCGATGCTTTTCGTAACCGAAACCGGTAGCCACCAGAGATTGGGCCAGCGGCGGCGGATCAACTGAGCCAATCGGGCGCCCGTCAACCGTAGCGCCATAGCCTTTCGCGGCAGCCCAGGTTTTGTTCCAAACTACGGCATGGACGGCTCCGGCGATCACGTCCCACTCCAACGGGTTAACCGGCCCGGTCACCACCGCCACCGACACTGCGTAAGAGGCGACGCCATAGAGATAATTGACTGTGCCATCAATCGGGTCAATTACCCAGGTGTAACCGCTTTTACTGTCAATTGAATTACCTTCTTCACCCAAAATTCCGTCATCGGGCCGAGCCGCCAATATCCGCCCCACTAGATACTCTTCGACCGCTTTATCCATCGCTGTCACCGGGTCAACTTCCGAAGTTTTCGTCTCCAAAACTTGAACCACTTGCGGCCGAGTTCGCCGGATCAACTCCCCAGCGCTCTGCGCCAAGTCGATTGCCAAGTCCCGGAGTTCTAGCGGCGAAGTCACGTCTTCATCGTACATTTTTAACCGGTTACAGATATTTCTTATGACGCACCGCTTGTGGTACAGCCCACAAGGGCTAAGTGGTGCCACTATCACACTTATGGGTGAATTGGAGCTGGTGGCACGCGTTGACAACCGCCTCTTACTCCGCGACGCAACTGGCGCCGAGTATCGCTTACCGATCTGCCCCAAGCTTAAATCGGCAGTTTACTCGGCACAGGCAACTCCGCAGTACGCCACGGTTACCGGGCAAACTGAAGCAGTTTCTCCGGCCAGCGGGGCTAGCGAGTTGAAAGCGGTTGAGGGCAAGCACACCAAGTTGAGCATGATCAAGTCTGCGTTGGATGAACCCCAACCTCGGCTCCGGCCTGCTGAGTTGCAGATCCGGCTGCGGGCCGGTGATACCCCAGAACAACTTGCCCAGTTCAGCGAGTTAACTGCTGATCAAATTGCCAAATTTGCCCGGCCCATCGAAGCTGAGCGAGCGGAGATCATCCGGGCCATGCGGCGCACCTCCTTGGTTGGCGCTAATGGCTCTAGCAACGGCACGGTCGGCGAATTAGTTACTCAGCGGCTCAGCGCCCGTGGGATTACTAGTGAGCAGATTACCTGGTTCGCGCGCCGCGAGATTGGCGCCCCGTGGCTGATTGAGTTGAAGTTTGAAGATGTGGGCCGCACCCATAAGGCCCGGTGGACCTTTGAGGCCAGTCGCAATCAGCTAACCGCGTTGGACGATGAGGCCCGATGGCTGAGCTCGCCCGATACTCCCGTCACCGAAACCGTGCCCATTTCCTTGCATCAAGGTAAACGGTCAACTCCCACCCGTGGTTCGCGGGTGGTTGAGGCTGCGGCTACCGCTTTCGATCAAGCCGACGGGCCGCAGGTCAGCGGTGCGCCGATTCCGTTGTCGCCGCGGGTTGCCAAGCCTGAAGTTGATAATAACGGCCAGGCTGCTACCTCCGGTCGCCCGGATTTGCGCCCGGTTGCTGACCTGCAAGCCGAAGTCCCCAAAGCTGAATCTGCTTCAGCCGCCACTGCCGAAGAAGTTGCTGGCATCGTGCCGATTAGCCGTTGGCAGGCTGGCAAACTGGAAACTGTTGCGCTTCCCGTGTTGCCCGATGAGGTTACGGCCAAAACACCCGTAGCTGCCAAACCGGCTACCTCTCCTAAAGCGCCGGTAGCTGCCAAGCCTGCTGCCGCTGGCATTCCAACCGGGGCTGTCAGGCCAGCTGGTGCTGGCGGGCCAACCGGTGCTGGCGCGCCTGCCACGGCTGAAAAGCCGGTCGCGGCTAGGAACACGATGGCGGATGCTCTGAAAGCTGCACCTGAACGCCCGGCAAACAAAAACGGCCGCGCTAAAATCCCGAGCTGGGATGAGATTGTGTTTGGCGGTAAAGAATAGCCGTGCAGACCAGGGCTTTAATCCCCGTAATACCAGGGTCTCGTTGACTAACTAGGTCAGGATAGCCAGTAGTGGGATTTGCATTTCTTCCGGCGTTAGCGAGCCATGTACTCCCGCCAACGTTAACGAGTTAGCGGTTTGGGTACGGGAGTCAACTATTGTGATTTGCCCCGTGGGTGCCACCACCAAATCGCCGATCCAAGGGGCGACCTCTGGCCGCGCCCAGCCGCGTGCCGGGCCGGGTAACGAGTTTTGGCCCACAACTGAGTCGTGCCCATCTGCTAGGTCGGCGTGCCCATCTGCTAGGTCGGCGGGCTCACCGCCAAATAGCCCGAGCTCAATGGCCTGCTGCCGAGTCCACACCTGCGCCCGGTCGCCGAGAAAACTTTGCCAACGGGCTGCCACAGCAGCCGGGTCAACGTCCGGTTCGAGGTAAACATGCACTGCCCGAGCCTCCCCCGCAATCAACTTCACATTTGCTGCCAACTCGGGTGTTAAAGCCACGTCAATCTGCTGGTTAGGGTCGGCAGTCACCTGCCCATGATCAGCGGTTAAAATAACTAGCGTATCGCGCGGCACCCCGGCAATTAACCGGGCAAAAGCAGCATCAAAGTCGGTTAACGCACCGGCCCACTCATTTGAATCTGGGCCGAGCTGATGGCCCACCTTGTCCAAGTCACCCCAATACAGGTAAATCAGCTGATCGGCCTGCCGCAACAAACGCAGAATCGCATCAACTCGGTCTGTGGGTTGGTCCGCGACGGCATAGTCAGTCTTACCGAAGGCAGCCAGGGAAAGCCCGGACCCGGCGAACTTGGCGCCCCCCACACAAGTAACTTTGACACCGGCTGTCCGCAGCGCCTGAAACACCTGCGGCTCGTGCTGAAAATCCTGCGGTGAAATGGTGAACTTGGGCGCTTGGGAGTTGCCGACCGGGGTCGCTACGATAGTGGGGTCGAGGTTTTGGGTCCACGGCACCAGGTTTACCAGCGCGCCGTTATCGGGGTTTCGCGCGGTGTACCCCACAAAGCCCGTCATGCCCGGTGGGCTGCTTGTACCGAAACTGGGGATAGCGGCCGCAGTTGTGGACGGAAAAGTGGTAGTTAGCATCGTCATTTCGGCTAATCGGCGCCGCAAAAATGGGGCATGCGCTTTGCGGGCAGCTAAGTTATGCCAGCCCAGCCCGTCACAAAGCACGATGACAACGCGTTGCGCTGGCGGAAAGTCAACCGCAGGCCCGGTAACTGCCACGCCCAGCGCTGCCGCCGCCCCCGGCGCCACCGCTAGCAGAGAATCGGCGCCATAACTGGGAAACACAAAATCGCCCATCATTGTTAACACCCTACAAGGAGATTTAGCGGTATCGCGGCAGCGAACATCAACCAATTATCCACTAAAAACGAGGAGTTTTGGGGGGTGCGGGTGATAATGTGCAAACCGTGGCGGTGGTAAGCGAAGTCGAGGAACGCGTTGAAGATATAGACGTTTCTGACGAGATGGAACGGTCGTTCTTGGAATATGCCTATTCGGTGATCTATTCGCGTGCCCTGCCCGATGCACGAGATGGCCTCAAACCAGTGCAACGCCGCATTTTATATATCATGTCTGACATGGGCTTATGGCCCGAGAAAGCGCACGTCAAATCATCGCGGGTAATCGGTGAAGTGATGGGGAGGCTACACCCGCACGGCGACATGGCGATTTACGACGCCTTGGTTCGGTTGGCACAAGATTTCTCACTGCGGGTGCCACTAGTTGACGGCCACGGGAACTTTGGTTCGCTGGACGATGGGCCGGCGGCGGCCAGGTATACCGAGGCTCGGATGGCTGCGGCGGCGGTAGCCATGACCACTAGTTTGAATGAAAACGTAGTGGATTATGTACCCAATTACGATAACAAAGAACAACAACCAGCAGTGTTACCTGCAGCAATTCCCAATTTGTTAGTAAATGGTGCGGCTGGAATTGCGGTGGGAATGGCCACCAATATGGCTCCGCATAATCTCGCCGAAGTAATTGCAGGTGCGCAACATTTATTAATGCATCCCGATGCCACTTTAGAAGACTTAATGCATTTTATTCCTGGCCCAGATTTGCCAACCGGAGGCAGAATTGTGGGCCTAGAGGGCATTAGAGAAGCATATGAAACCGGCAGAGGGATTTTCAAAACCCGGGCCACCGCGAAAATCGAATCTTTAAGTGCCCGCCGTAAAGGTATTGTGGTTACTGAACTCCCCTATTTGGTGGGGCCGGAAAAGATAATGGAGAAAGTCGCCGACGGCGTAAAATCCAAAAAAATCCAAGGCGTTACTGCCATAAACGACTTTACGGATCGGAAAAATGGCACTCGGATAGTCATTGAAGTAAAAACTGGTTTTGAACCGGAAGCTGTGCTAGAGCAGCTTTATCGCACTACCCCCCTAGAAGACTCGTTTGGCATAAACAATGTAGCTTTGGTAAACGGCCAACCTCAAACATTAGGGTTAGTTGAGTTGCTAACTGTTTGGGTAAATCACCGGCTTGATGTGGTGCGGCGCCGCAGCGATTACCGGCTAAAGCGGAAACAAGAGCGGCAACATTTAGTTGAAGGTTTGTTATTAGCTATCGCTGATATTGATGAGGTTATCCAGGTTATTAGAACCTCAGATGATGCGGCTGCGGCCCGGACTCGTTTGATGGACATTTTCGATTTATCTGAAGTCCAAGCTAATTATATTCTAGATTTACAACTGCGGCGCCTTACCAAGTTTTCGGCTTTGGAATTGGAAGCTGAATTGTCCGAACTCCAAAAGCAAATTGCCGAACTGCAAGAAATTCTGGATAACCCCGCAAAGCTAAAGGAATTAGTTTCCACCGAAATGGGTGAAGTGGCTGCCCAATTCGGTACTCCCCGGCGCACCTTATTGGTCCACGCCAGCGGCGCTAAGGCCAATAGTCAGCTTACCTTGTTAGGTGATGAGGCCAAATCTACGGCATCGGGCACCCGCAAAAATAATGCCCCAATCAGTTTAGAAATCGCAGATACCCCTACCCGGGTAGTGCTGACTGCTACTGGTCTGCTGGCTCGGGTTCCGGTCCCCGATGGCGATACCCCGCCAACCACCGGGAAACCGCGCGGCAGGCACGATGCGGTGACCTGCACAATCGAGACCACCACCCGGTCGGAAGTCGGCGTAATCACCTCTAGTGGCCGCTTGATCAAAGTCCCGGCGATGGAACTGCCGTCGGTTCCGGCTACCCCAGGTTCGCTTACGGCTGCCGAACCTGCTAAAGACGTGGTGGAATTGGAACGCGGTGAGACTGTGGTGGGCTTGGCGTCCTTGGCTCCGGATGCGCCGACCCTCGCCCTTGGTACGGCCACCGGCGTGGTCAAGCGGGTTATTGCGGGCGACTTCCCCAATAACAAAGAGGATTGGGAAGTCATCGCCCTGAAAGAGGGCGACCGGGTCGTGGGTGTGGCTGAAGTGTCTGACGATGACGAGTTGGTTTTCATTGCCAGCGACTCGTCATTGCTGCACTACCCCGCTACTGCGGTACGGCCCCAAGGTCGGGCGGCTGGCGGGATGGCTGGGATTTCGTTAGCGGCCGGGGCGGAAGTGGTGTTCTTCGGCGCGGCTCCGGCGGCTTTGCGGCCTGAATTAGTGGTGGCAACCGTGGCCGGGTCCACCGAAGGTTTGGTGTCCGGAGCTACCTCGGCCAAGGTCACCCCTTACGAGTTTTACCCCAGCAAAGGCCGAGCTACCGGCGGCGTGCGGTCGCAGCGGTTCTTAAAAGGCGAGGATCGGTTGCTATTGGCTTGGGTCGGCGAAGGGCCGGCTCGAGCGGTTACCGAACATGGCGCTCCTCTTAACCTGCCAGAACTTGACCATCGCCGGGATGGTTCCGGAAGTCCCATCGCTGGTCAAATTGCTGCTATCGGCTAATCGGAAAGGTCGTAAAATAATAATGTCAATTCACATCGAAGCAAAACCAGGCGAGATTGCCGATAAGATTCTACTGCCCGGCGATCCACTGCGCGCAAAATTTATTGCCGAGAATTTCCTGGATAACCCCAAACAATTCAATAATGTGCGCGGTATGTTAGGTTTTACCGGCACTTATCGAGGCGAACCAATATCGGTAATGGGTACCGGTATGGGTATCCCGTCAATTTCGATTTATGCCCATGAACTGATAAACGATTATGGCGCAAAGAAGTTGATTAGGGTCGGCACGGCCGGTTCCCTGCGCGCGGATGTTCAGGTCCGCGACTTGGTGTTAGCCCAAGCGGCAGCTACCCCATCGTCAATTATTCGCAACGACTTCCCAATGTTTGACTTTCCGCAGATTGCCGATTTCACGCTGCTGGATAAGGCTTACCACATCGCAAAAGATTTAGATTTGAAAACTCATGTCGGCAATGTCCTTTCCACCGATTTGTTTTACAGCGACTTGCCGGTTTTGGAACTCGGAAAGTTAGGCGTACAGGCAGTAGAAATGGAAGCTGCTGCCCTCTATTACCTGGGCGCCAAGTTCGGGGTACAGGCACTCGCAATCCTAACTATCTCCGATTCGCTAATCACCCACGAGTCAACTTCCAGTGAGGAAAGGCAAAAAACCTTTACCGATATGATGGAAGTCGGACTGCGCACCCTAACGGATTAAGCCATGCTCCGTTAACAAATTAGGGATTTGTTTAACGGTCACACTAAAATCGGTCTAATGACCACCCAGTCGCTATTCACCCTCGTGGTGGTGCTTGCTGCCGCCACCTTAGCGCCCATGATTTGCCGCCTGCTGCGGCGGGTATTAAGCATTCCCGTGGTGGTTATGGATTTGCTGCTCGGCATCATCATTGGCCCTGGTCTATTGGGATTAGCTACAAGTAACGCCATTTTGGCAGGTTTGGCCGCGATCGGAGTCTGGTTCCTATTCTTTGCTGCCGGTTATGAAACGGACTTCATCTCGGTCAAAGATCGGCTCGGAATCGCTTCTGGTGCTTGGCTGATTTGTCTATTATTGGCCGTGGGGGCCGGCTTCATTATTGGCGGGTTCTTGCCCGATGCCGCAACCTCGCAATTCGTATCTGCGGTATTTATTGGCGGCGCCTTAGTTTCCACTGGGTTGGGAACGATGTTGCCGATGATGCGCGATGCAAACCAAATTACTACTCGGGTTGGTAAAGCGGTTATCAGTTCCGGTGTGGTGGGCCAGTTTGCGCCCCAGATTGCGATCGGTATTTTGGTGGGCCATGCTAATCCGGCAGCCGCAATGCCTTATCACCAACCGTTATTGGCATTAGGTTTGCACCTATTATTCTTTGTGCTGGTAGGTGGACTAATTTGGGGCATCTCCCGATTTGGAATTCCGCCTTTTATGATGCGAATTCAAAGCGCCACCTTGGATACCGGGGCGCAATGGGCAGTTATTTTCCAAGTAGCCCTCTGCCTCACCTTTGTATTTATTGGGGAATTACTTGGAGTTGACCGAGCCATTGGAGCTTTCGGTGCTGGCTTATTATCCCGTGCGCTAATGCAACACATTCCCCAACATGAGCGGGTTATTATTGACCGCAAAACTAAAGCTGTTGAATATGGCGTATTCCTACCCATCTTTTTCATTAACGCTGGGTTGACTTTCGATTTACCTGGTCTATTGGCGCAACCGGCGGCTTTCGCTTTGATCCCAGTATTCTTTATTCTTAAATTGATAATTCGCGGTTTGCCCGGTTCGGCAACTTTGGAACGCCCGTCCAGTTGGCGGGAACGAGTTTCGGTCACGATGCTGGTGGGCACGGGGTTGGCTGCGGTCATCTTGATTTCCAACATTGGCCTGGAAGCTGGGGCGATTTCTTCAACTACGGCTGCAGCGCTGATTGGGGCGGCAATGCTTTCCGCTTTGATTTTCCCGACTATTGCACTCAACCTGGCCAACTCAGACCCGGCTAATCAGTCCATCCCGGTTGACACCGAATACCTGCCTGAGCCTTCATTTACCGCGCAATAGATAGGTAACGTCAAGCGGCGTCATAGCCGTGCTGAAATTGCCTTGATGATAGCTTCGGCTACTTGGCGCTTGGTCCCATCCGCTTCCCCAACTAACTCGCCCTGCGCATCAAGCAACCAGACTTTGTTGTCTGCGGCGCCGAACCCCTTGCCGGCGCTGACATCGTTTACCGCGAGCAAATCGGCCCCCTTGCGCTGCGCCTTTGCCCGCCCATAGTCCAGGACGGAGTTGCTACCATCGCCTGTTTCGGCGGCGAACCCGACGATGACTTGGCCCGGTCGGCGCTGTTCACACAGCCCAGCCAGGATGTCTGGGTTTTCGATGAGGTCAATTGACCGGGTCGGCTCCCCTACCTGTTTCTTGACTTTGCTTGGCGCCGCAATCAGCGGCCGATAATCCGCTACTGCCGCAGCCATCACGATGGCATCGGCCTGCGGCTCTACTTCTCGCACGGCTTGTAGCATTTCCAGACAAGTCTCAACCTCGACAATTCTGACGTTGCCATCGGGCCGGAGTTTGGCTAATTCGCTTTCATCAATGTTTGCGGCGATGAGGGTGACCGCCATGCCTTGGGCCGCGCCAGCTTCCGCGATGGCGATGCCTTGTTTGCCGGTTGAGCGGTTACCGATCCAGCGTACTGGGTCTATCGGCTCGCGCGTCCCCCCGGCAGTCACCACCAAGGTCTTTAACGCGGAGGCGGAAGGCGCAGACTTCTCGTTATTCTCTCCTGCGGTTATTACTACCTCATTCGCTTCATGCTCAAGAACACGCTCTTGGGCACTCGGTGCAACCGCAGTTACGTCATTCTGCGCGGAGCCGTAAGGCTCAGACTTCTCGTCATTCTGCGCGGAGCCGTAGGGCGTAGACGCAGAATCTCCCCCCGCCTTCTGCACAAAACCCAAGGCAAGCTCTGCGATTTTCTCGGGATCGGGCAACCGCCCAGGTCCGGAATCAGAACCGGTTAGGCGCCCGGAATCTGGTTCGATGACAAAGACGCCACGCTCCCGCAGAGTCGCCACATTGGCCTGGGTGGCCGGATGCTGCCACATCTGGGTGTGCATGGCCGGGGCCATCACCACCGGGCAGGTGGCTACCAACAAAGTAGCCGTCAACAGATCATCGGCCCGGCCGGTTGCAGCCCTCGATAACAAATCAGCCGTGGCGGGCGCGACTAATACCAGATCAGCGGTTTTACCCAACTCAACATGGGCTACCTCGGGGATGTGGTCGAAAACCGAAGTTGAAACTGGTTCACCAGACAGGGCTTCCCAAGTGGCCGCCCCCACAAACTTCAAGGACGCCTTGGTCGGGATTACCCGCACGCTGTGGCCAGCCTCTTTCAAAAGGCGCAGCAAAGTTGCGGATTTGTATGCGGCGATGCCGCCGGAAACCCCCAGGATGATCCGCATAAGTACATCATCCCCTATGGGTTCGACATTCGCGCAAGGAACCGGCACGACCGCTAGGGGCGCAGACGAGGATTAGAAGTCGGACTCTTCTGCAGGCGCAGCTTCTACTTCAACCTCTTCAATCGGCTTCGCAACTAGCAAACCGTTATTGATCTCGCGCATCGCGATGGAAAGCGGCTTTTCTTGACCGTGGACATCAACCAGCGGCCCAACGTTTTCCAGCAGCCCATCATTTAGCTGCGAATAATACGAATTGATCTGACGCGCCCGCTTGGCAGCGTAAAGCACCAAGCCGTACTTCGAATCGGTACGGTCTAGCAGCTCATCGATCGGGGGATCGGTGATGCCAATCGGCTCGGCAACAGTTCCTGACATAGCGTTAAACTCCCTAAAGGCAATAATCAGCTAAGAGACTAAATGATTATCTGTTCCTAAATCCGCTGTTGGCACCAGCCAGGAGTGTGGTTGGCACGATGCGTTATGCAAGCAGCGGGGCGAGACGGCAGCAATCATTTAGCGCCACAGTTGACTTGCATGAACACAAAGTTAATCCAGGTGGGAATGTACTAGATGTGAGCAGCTTTCCTAACTCCACCGCCGCAGGGTGGAGCGCCGACGCAGCCGAAAGGTTTGCCGAAATATATCGGCGGGAGTACCCGGCTGTGCTTGGCTTTGTCACCCGGCGGGCTCAACCCAGCCGTGCGGAAGACATTGTGCATGAAACTTTCACTACCGCCTGGCAACGGTTCGGCGATTTACCAAAGGCCGACGATGAGGTAAAGCCGTGGTTATTTGCGGTGGCCCGCAACCACCTATTGCATGACCAGCGCAGCCATACTCGCCGGGGTGCATTATGGGTACGCCTCGCACTGAATACCGACACTCACGATGACGATCATGCTGACTCGGTAAATATGAGCGTTGACTTGGCCGCCGCCTGGAACATGTTGAGTGCAGGCCATCAAGAAGTGCTGGCTTTGGCCGGGTGGGAAGGTTTGACTTCAACCGAAGCTGGCCAAGTATTAGGCATTTCAGCCACCGCTTATCGCCTTCGATTGCGTAAAGCCCGCGCGGCTCTGAAAGCTGCCCTGAACCTGAAGTGGATTCAGCAGCCAACCCCCGATCTCACTCCCGCGCCCTTCGCTTCGCGGTAAGTACCATTAGATAGGAAAAATAGATGTTAAGTGCAAATAAGAATTCAATAGAAATCCCCGAATTTGCCCCGTTCCGTGCACTTGATGCCGGAGTGACTAAACTTGATCAGACTGCACAAATCCGCAGCGAAGCTCGGCTGGAGCAAATCTTTGCCACGGCTCGCCAAGGAACTCCGACAGTTGCGTTGCCCCGCCGCCGGGCATCGGCCAAAGCTAAAGCCATCCGCTGGGCTGCTATCCCAGTCGCTGCCGTAGGCATTATCGCGGCGACCACGCTGACCCCGCACCGAACCCCAGCGGTAGCCCCGGCCTTCGCCAACTGGACCGCCGTTCCGACTTCCATCACCGATATCCCTGAGTTTGCGCTGGCCAGCTACAATGAGGCCTGCTTGTCTTTTATCAACGATTTGATAGAACGCAGGGCCAATGAATTTTATGGCACCATGACCATGCCAACGGAACCTACGATCGCCGAAATCCGGGGTGATTTAACTCGCTTGGTATACCAATTCGCCCAAACGCAACCGGCTAACCTTTCGAATGCCATCCTGCCAATCGGACCCGATGGCAATTACGACCTCGGAAATACCGATTTCAGCTGCATAATCGAGACCAGCCCAGTGCCCGCCACAACTGACCAGATCATGTTCGTATCCGCGCAAAATGTTTTCGTGGATTGGAGCACTGAGGGTCCCGGCAGAACCCGGATCGAGGCACCAGGCCCGAATTGGCACTTATCTTCCTCCGGTACCATAACTGCCGGTAGCCCGGCGGTGGCGCCTGACCAAGCGGTTATTACCGAAATCTTCGAAACCTCACCCTGGCCTAGAGATGTCGCAGGCTGGGATACCGAAGAAATTTGGCTCCCCCGTGATGACCCGGAAGATGAGCGCGCTCGAGCTACGTCACTAATGAACTTCTGGAATAGCGGCGAAATGGTTCGCATCCGCCTGGTTGATGGCAGAGTAGGTGATGAGGTGACCGGCGTGGTATTAACTACGGCTGGCGGCACTGATATTACCGCTGCGGTTCACGATGGGCGCTTCATAGCCTGGTACCCCCATACCAATTCCCCAAACATTGATGACTTAATGGATCGGCTGATTGCCAGCATGACCGTCACCCTAACTGATGGTACTCAAATCACCACCAATACCGACTCAAGCAGTTTCATGCGATAAGCAAATAAGCATGCAGAAGGGCCGTTCCAACAGGAACGGCCCTTCGTCATCGTCTAAATTCTGCGACTACGTGCAGAATGACAGAGATATTTAGACACTGAATTAGAATTAGTTTTCGGTCCAGCCAGCCGGCAGAACGATGTCTTTCGCTTCCAGCTTCTCAACCTCAACCTTTTGCTCACGAATGGTGTCGTGAACAGTAGCGGTGTGCTCGGTGCCAACCTCGCGGAGGCCAACCTCGCCTACATAGCGAACAGACTTGGATTCGAACGGAACCTCAGCGGTTTCGCGAACCTCAATTGCAGCGTCGTCCCAGTCAACATCATAGGCAGCTTCATCCAGCGGCTTTTCCCAAACCTCAGCATGCTCTTCATGCAAGGTTACGGATTCTTCAACTGGCTTCTCAACTACATAGCGACGTAGACGAGTGGTACCGGTCTCAACAACCTTCTTACCAACGGAAATGCTTTCCTTGGCTAGCTTGATTGCAGCATCGCGGTCGAGTTCGCGCTCAACCGGAGCTACCGGAACAGCTACAACTTCTTCTTTAATGGAAGCAGCAGCCTTGGGGGTCAAAATTGCATCATCAACTGCGCGCTTCTTGAGGTCAACTGCCTTGTGAGCAGCCAACAAGCCGCCAGCCTCAGCGAGGTGAGTGGTAGGAGCGTGAACTGCTACTACGGCGCCACCCTTGGCTACGTTGTGTGCGTAAACTTTAGCTTCGTATTCTTCAACCGTCTTGCCAAACAGCTTCTTCCAGAAGCCGGGTTCCTTTACGTGATCGCCGGCGACGCTGGAGGATACAACCGATACATCGCCATAACCGGCGGTCTTTAGGTTGCTGGCAGCCGCGTTGGCGTGATCTTCGGTGTCGAATAGTGCTACTACATGCTCGTGAGCCATGAAAATTCCTAGCTTAGACAATGTTTCCAGTTCGCTAATTCAGCGTTGCTAGTTAGCTTTGGTAGCTAACTCGAATAGCAGTGCTGCGTTATCGAACGGTTACAAACTTAGCTCAGATTCATCCCGAATGCACGACGACGCGCTGTGATTCCCGTTACCAATTCGTGACCTTGCAGGTCGCGCCCGGAAAATTTCTTGAAAATTTCTCCCTCGCCACCCCACCGCACCGCGCAGCACCAGCGACGCGCTTGATGGCGAAAACAAAAGAACCCGGATCGCCTAGACCCGGGTTCAATTAAGAAATTGAAGTTAATATAAAATTGCTCGCTGTAATACGCCGAGCAGGATGATGACGACTAGCCAGACGAGGGCGAACGCGATGGTGATGCGGTTCAAGTTCCGCTCAGCCACGCCGGAGGAACCGGCACCGGTGGAGATACCGCCACCGAACATGTCGGACAGACCGCCGCCTTTACCTTTGTGCAGTAGCACAAGCATCGTCAAGAAAGCGCTGGATAGTACCAGTATTACTTGCAGGATAATTCTGAGCGCAGTCATAGTGCCGTCAGTCTAGCCCTTATTTCGGGATTGCGAAATCGTAAGGCGTTTAGCGCGCCTATCCCAGTCTGCGACCGAACCAACCGCCTGCGAGCGACTCACAGCCTACGGTTGATCTCACGGTCTGCTAGCGAACTGCCGACCCGCATCCCGAACTACGTGGCTAATCGAAATAGTGAACAATCTTGGCAAACTCGGCTGGGTCCAGCGAGGCGCCCCCAACCAGGGCCCCATCCACATCGGGTTCCGCCATGATCTCCGCGACATTACCGCTCTTAACCGAGCCACCATAAAGAATCCGCATGGCATCGGCCACGCCAGCCCCATACATTTCCCGCACTGCTTCACGGCAGGCACCGATAACCTCTTGGGCATCTTCCGGGGTAGCCACTTCTCCGGTGCCGATCGCCCACACTGGCTCATAAGCGATAACCACATGCTTGAGCTGCTCAGGGGTTAGCCCACCGATTGAGCCTTTCAGCGAGTTGACGGTGTAGGGCACATGCTGACCAGCCTTGCGGACATCCAAACCCTCGCCCACGCATACGATGGCGGTGAGGCCTGCATCTGCTAGCGCTTTGGTCTTGGCGTTGACTAGTTCATCGGTTTCGCCATGATATTGCCGACGCTCGGAGTGGCCTACCGCACAGTAGGTGGCGCCGAGCTTCGAAAGCATTCCGGCCGAGATATCGCCGGTATAAGCCCCGGACTCCTTCTCGGAAACATCCTGCGCCCCGTATTTGAGGTCGAGTTTGTCGCCTTCGATGATGGTCTGTACTGAGCGCAAATCAGTGAACGGCACCAACACCACAGCCTCGACTTTCTCATAGTCGTGGTTGTGATTGGCCAGTTCCTCATCCAATTTCTGGACCGTGGCAACGGCCTCCAAGTGGTTGAGATTCATCTTCCAGTTACCGGCAATTAACGGGGTGCGTGACATGCCGCAAACCCTACCGTATTTATCAGACAAACTTTTTGCGCCAAGCAGATTTTGCATTGTCACAACGGCTGAAACGGCGGGATGTGGTAGGTATGAACGCATTGGTGCTCTGCAAAATAACTATGAAGCGGGGAGGTGAGTACAGTCAATAACCACGATGGATTGCCCGATGACCCGGCGCTCTTTGCCAGCATTTATCGGCAAACGCATCCTGCGGTGCTGGGGTTCATTTCCCGCCGCTTAATTCCGCGTGACTTTGCGCGGGCTGAAGAACTCGCCCACGATACCTTTCTAATTGCGTGGCGGCGATTCACTGACCTGCCTAGAGATTTGGATGGGGCCCGCGCTTGGCTTTTCACCACCGCAAGGAATCTGCTTTTAAAATCTAATGAACGTAATCGGCGCGGGAATTTAGGAGTGCGAATTTCCGACGATGCCATTGGGTTTATACCGGCACCTAATAACGATATCAACAATCGAGGCTTCCAAATTGACCTCAAGTCGGCATGGTCCCAATTACGCCCCGACGAGCAAGAAGTTATTTCTTTAACTTATTGGGATGATTTAACCTCGGCCGATGCCGGCCGAATCTTAGGAATCTCCGACCGTGCTTATCGGCAAAAACTCCACCGCGCTCGCGCCAAACTCCGCAAAATCTTAGAAGGTTAAACTCAAAATGACTAAAAACGACGAATTCAATTATTTACGCAATTTCGCAGCCGATCCCGCATCAAGTATTGACCAAACAGCAACGATCCGATCCGAAGCTCGGTTATCACAAATCTTGGCCCAACCCCCCAACTCGGCTTCAGCGCCAAGCCTGTCTCGGCGGGCAAGTGCCGCCAATCCAGCCCGGAGATTGAGCCCAACCGGAACCTTTGCCCCCTCCGTACGGCGATTACACGGGCTGCGCTGGGCTGCCATCCCGGTCGCTGCCGCTGCCGTCATCGCCGCTGGCATCATCTGGCCCCAAAACCCAGTCACCCCAGCCCCCGCATTAACGGCACATGCGGCATTGGCAACCTGGCAGCCGGAGCCGACGCCACTTAGCCCAAACTTGTTGGAGATTGCCAATCAGCAGTGCCGCAAAGAGTTGGCCGCATCAGCCCAAAGTCTTGTCTCCGGTCTAGCTGAGTCCCCGATTCCCGGTCGAGTCAGCTTGGCCGACCCCACTATTGGCGACTTAGTTATCGCCGAACAACGTGGCGATTGGGGTTTTCTTTCCTATGCGGCTGAGGTGACAGTAGCAGGCCAGCAAGTAACCAATACCGGAAGTTGCTTAGTCTGGTTCCCGGCGACGGCTCCCGGCCAAGCGCTGGTATTGGCCGCCAGCTTCGACACCGGCGGGGCGGGTACTCTTGGTAGCGACGATGCCATTGCAAATGAAGGCGAAATCTCGCGACCCACAATTCTGCAATCCTGGGGCGGTGCGGCTTGGATGCAAGACAGCGCGGGCAACTGGCTTGCCGGCCTCCGGCAACTCGGAGCGAATTTCGATGATGGCACAGCGTTCCAAGCTGTGATTGGGAACTTGGACGGGGCGTCCCAAGTAGAAATCGGAACCGCTGACACTTCGGTAGTTCCCACCGTAGCAGGTAACTGGTTTGCCGCCTGGTGGCCCATCACTTTCGATCCGGATTCGGCATTGGGGCCAGAGTCAATAACTCTCATCCAACCCGACGGCTCGGCCATTACCTATTTCTTGGATGAAGCAACCTCATCCTTTTTCTCAGAATCGACTGACTAAGGAGAATAGTTGTGCGTAATAAATTACTTAATATGGTTAGCGTTGGGTTATTAGTAGGTTTAACTGCCGCTTGTGCTAATTCTAATTCTGAGATGAACGATGCTATCACAGACAATAATGCTACCCAAGGTGCATCTGCGGCATCGGAAATCGAATCCCCTTTAACTGAATACCTAGGTCTCGTGCTAGGTATGACCGATCCAGAAGGAGCGGTTCATATCCGCCAACGTCGCGCATTCCGCTCGGAAGAAATAACTGCTGAGTGTATGAATGAGAAAGGATTTGATTATGTCCCCTGGCCACAAGGGCATTGGAGTTGGACTACTAATGAAATGGAAGACACCTTGCGCCTAGATGACCCAGAGTGGGTCTCCCAATTAGGTTATGGAATTTCCTTTGGCACCACCAACATGAGGATTAATTGGGGCGATGCTCCCCTCCACGAAGAGGGCGACCCAAACCGGGAAGTATTCGAGAGCCTGAGCAATTCTGAACAGGAAGCTTGGGAAAACGCTTTAGGGCGTTGGGGAACTTATAATAGCGGTGATTGTCGGCGGCGAGCAGATGCCATAATTGAAGCGGAACAACCGGCTGCGCTATTCTTTTCTGGCGAATTTCGGCCTCTGTTTGAGGCGTGGCAAGAAATGAGTTGGAGTATCGCAAGCACCGAACCGGCGGTACAGGCTAACGAGGACTGGTCGAACTGTATGGCCGATGCCGGGCAGCCCGGTTTCCCGAACCAGATAGATGCCCAAAACTCGATCGGTGAGGAGTATTTCGATCTGCGCTGGGCAGAACGGTTTAGCGAAACGACCACGGCCGCGACTAATCCCAAACTCGCCGACCTGCAAAACCGCGAAATTGACCTGGCCCTAGCTGACCTCAACTGCCGAGTTGATACCGACTATTCGGCCCGCATGGCTGCTGCCCGGTCGGCAGTCGAGACCCAATTTGTCAATGACTACCGCAGCCAACTTGCTGCCCTGCGCGATGCCGCCGAGCAACGCGGCGTAGATTGGACGCTCTGGGACTAGTCCGGTAAAGCATGAAAAAAGTGGCCCATCAAAGAACGATGGGCCACTTTTAATTTGGTTTAGCCGAGAACGGAGATACCGGGCAATTGCTTGCCTTCCAGCAACTCTAGCGAAGCGCCGCCACCTGTGGAGATGTGCGAGAAATCATCGTCGCCATACCCGAGGGTGTTAACCGCAGCAGCAGAGTCGCCGCCACCGACCACGGTGAAAGCACCGTTGTCCAAGCGGGCCGCCTTCATCGCATCCATCACGGTACGAGTGCCGATGGCATAGATGGGACGCTCAAATACGCCCATCGGGCCATTCCAGGCCACAGTCTTGGCATCGGACAGCTCTTTGGCAAACAGCTTGCCAGTCTCCGGGCCGATATCCAGCGCCATCTGGCCAGCCGGAATTTCGGAAACGCCGTAGGTGTTGGTGGGGCCTTCGGACTCGAACGAGTCGTTGGTTACCACGTCAACCGGCAGCACAATCTTAGTGCCCTTGGCCTTAGCCTTCTCCAAGTAACCGCGAGCGGCATCAAGCTGATCTTCCTCAACTCGCGAAGAGCCAACATCGTGACCCTGAGCTTTGAGGAAGGTGTTAGCCATCGCCCCGCCGATCAAAATCTTGTCGGACTTGTCAATCAGGTTGTCAATCACGCCCAGCTTGTCGGACACCTTAGCGCCACCCAAAACCACAACGTAGGGGCGGGCCGGTTCGACCACGGCTTTGTTCAGCGAGTCAACTTCTTTGAATACCAAGTCGCCAGCAGCAGCTACCGGAACAGCCTGGGCCACATCGTAAACCGAGGCCTGCTTGCGGTGTACTACGCCGAAACCATCGGAAACATAAGCCGAGGCGCCTGTGGCATCAACCAGCTCGGACGCCAAAGCCTGACGGTCAGCATCTACCTTGGATGTTTCGCGCGGATCAAACCGAACGTTCTCCAGCATGGCAACCTGGCCGGGAGCCAAAGCCGAAACGGTAGCGCGAGCGGACGGGCCGGTTAGGTCGCTGGCCACTGCTACGTTCGAGCCGATCAGTTCACCAAGGCGAGCCGCAGCCGGCTTAACCGAATACTTCTCTTCATAGGTGAAACCACCCTCAGGTGCCGGTCGGCCCAAGTGCGCGGTGACTACAACCTTAGCGCCGCGGTCGGTCAGCTTCTTGATGGTCGGAACAGCCGCGCGGATGCGGGTGTCATCAGTGATCACGCCATCCTTCATCGGCACGTTAAAGTCAGAACGAACCAAAACCGTCTTACCAGTCAGGTCGCCGAGGTCTTCTACCTTCTTCATATTATAACTCCTTATGCTTTTTAGATTCTGCGATCTTCGTCGCTACGCTCCTAGCCGCAGAATGACGGAGAGGAGGTAATAAGTATTTATCGTCATACAATTCTGCGCCGCCTGCCTAAATGGCAGGCAGCGCAGAAAGTAGTCAAAGGTAAATTGCTTTTCCCTGGGATGAGATGCAAGGCGCGGACTCGAAGCGGGCCGAGAAAGGCCAGCGAAGAGGAACGCAACGCAGCAGATCGCCCAGGCAAAGGGAATTTACAAAGATTTCGCTAACAGGAGGGCCACGTCCACCATACGGTTCGAGTAACCCATCTCGTTGTCGTACCAGGAGCAAACGGTAACCAGTTGCTGGCCATCTACGTCAATGATCTTGGTCAAGCCAGCATCGAAGATGGAGCTGTGCGGATTGCCCACGATGTCGGAGGAGACGATCGGATCCTCGGTGTATTCCAAGATGCCCTTCAGTGGACCTTCAGCAGCAGCCTTCATGGCAGCGTTAACTTCGGCCTTGGTCACGTTCTTCTTGAGCTTGGCGGTCAACTCGGTGATGGAACCGGTCAGCACCGGAACGCGAACGGCGAAGCCATCCAGCTTGCCCTTTAGATCGGGCAGAACTTCACCGATAGCGGCAGCAGCACCGGTCTTGGTGGGAACGATGTTCTCAGCAGCAGCGCGGCCACGGCGCAGGTCGGAGTGGGGGCTGTCAACCAGGTTCTGGTCTGCGGTGTAGGCGTGGATGGTGGTCATGAAGCCTTCTTCAATCCCGAAATTGTCATCCAGTACCTTGGCAAACGGAGCCAAGCAGTTGGTGGTGCAGCTTGCGTTGGAAACGATGTTCTGGGTAGCCGGGTTGTACGAATCCTGGTTAACACCCATCACGATGGTGTTGTCAATGTTTTCACCAGGTACCGAGAGCACAACCTTCTTGGCGCCCGCATCAATGTGCTTCTGCAGTTGCTCGCCCTTGCGGAAAATACCGGTACATTCGAGAACCATGTCGGCGCCGAATTTCAGGTTGGCCGGGTCCTTCTCAGCGTAGATCGGGATCTTCTTGCCGTTAACGATCAGGAACTTGCCGCCCTCATCATCTTCATAGGAAACCTCACCGGGGAACTTGCCGAAAGAGGTATCGTACTTCAGCAGGTGAGCCAGAGTCTTGGGATCGGTCAAGTCGTTGATGCCAACAACATCCAGGTCAGCGTTCTTTTCCATGATGGCACGGAAAACGTTACGACCAATGCGGCCGAAGCCGTTAATGGCGACCTTAGCGGTCATATTGGGCCCTCCTAATAGGGTCTAGCTAGTCGCGCCTTTTGGGCACTTTGTTTGGTACAGCGGCAGCCGCTCCGTGGCCTACTTGCCCGATGACGCCGCCATTTAACCGACGCTGAATCTTAAACACACCCCACGGACAAACGCGATATATGTGGCGCGCGTCACGCCATTTAGCACGATTTGCGGTGTTTTTGCTATAAATCAAGCAAGTCAGGGGATAAATCGGCCTCGGTGTCGGGGATGCCTAATTCTGCCGCTCGCTTATCGGCCATCGAAAGCAGGCGCCGGATGCGCCCGGCCACGGCATCTTTGGATAAGGGCGGGTCGGAAAGTTGCCCCAACTCTTCCAATGAGGCTTGCCGATGAGCCAGTCGCAGTTCGCCGGCTTGCCGTAGGTGTTCCGGCACTTCATCGCCCAAAATCTCAAAGGCCCGCTGCACCCGCGCCCCAGCCGCCACCGCAGCCCGTGCGGAGCGGCGGAGGTTGGCATCGTCGAAATTAGCCAGGCGGTTAGCGGTCCCCCGCACCTCCCGGCGCGCCCGCCGTTCCTCCCAAATACCGAGCGTTTCCGAAGCGCCCATCTTTTTCAGCATCAACGATATCGCTTCACCGTCGCGAATTACTACCCGATCAACCCCGCGCACCTCACGCGACTTGGCCACCACGCCCATCCGGCGTGCCGAGCCGACCAGCGCCAAGGCCGATTCTGACCCTGGGCAGGTCACCTCTAACGACATCGAACGGCCTGGCTCCGTCAATGAGCCGTGCGCTAAGAAGGCACCTCGCCACACGGCTTCGGCCTCGGCTAACCCTGCCGACACGACCTCGGGCGATAACCCGCGCACGGGTCGGCCTCGATGGTCCAACAGGCCAGTTTGCCGGGCCAGCGACTCGCCATCTTTGACCACGCGGACCACATACCGGTTGTGCTTGCGAATCCCGCCAGCGGCCACCACGATCAAGTCCGACTGATGCCCATATAAATCCGTTATGGCCTCACGCAGCCGGGCCGCAGCCGTCTCATTATCCAGCTCGGCCTCAATCACAACCCGCTTGGAGATGATGTGCAAACCGCCGCTGAACCGCAGCATGGAGGCGACCTCGGCTTTGCGGCAACTAGTTTTAGTCACCGGGAGTTGCGCGAGTTCGTCTTTGACCTGAGCTGTAAGAGCCATTCCGGCATCGTGCCACGGCACGCCGACAAAACGACACGCCGTGGCGTTGGGAGAGCGCACGCGGCGCCATAGAACCTAGTTACCTCCGCCAAAACCAGTGTTTTCGTAACGGCTGGGCTGCTGCCGGGCATAAGAATAAGAGGTTATGCAATCAAAGAGTAAAACGCGCGCGGGCGGTTTGCGGAGCCGGACAATAGTTCTCAGCTTGGCCTGGCTCGCATTGCTGGTCGCTGGCCTGACAGCCTGTGCCAGCCCGGCACCGAGCGAAGTAACCGACGCCAGCATCGGGCATACTGCGGTAACGGACGATGCCACAAACGCCTCCCTGCGGGAACCGATTGTGCCGCTGGAGGTTTCCCCGTTTGACGAATTCCGCAACCTGCTGTGGAGCCAAGAGCTAGATCAGGACGCCTTCCGCCGCCAGTTCGATGCCGACCGAGTGCGCGAGGAAAATCTGATTGCCCAATGCATGCGCGAGTTAGGCTTCGATTATTATCCGGACATTGGCGGGGTGACGCTATCCTTCGGTGGGGATAACAGTTGGCGGCCAGACGACCCGGATTGGGTCGCTACTTACGGTTACGGTTGGGTGGTTTCACCGCTGGTTCCGCGGGGCGACATCCCCCATTTCGGCGATAATTTTTGGCGGGATGACAACCCCAATTACGCGATTTACAACTCGCTAAGTGAATCCGAGCAAGTGGAGTGGGATCGGGCTTTTGCGGGCAATAACCCTGCGGTATTTACGCGCAACGTGGGTGGCCACGATTTCCACGATTGCAGCAACTGGGCTCGGCACCTGGTTTGGTATGAGCGCCAGCAGGTCAATTCCGATGAGTTCGCGCCGTTGTTAGAGGCCATCGGTATGATGCACGATGAGTTGCACTGGGGATTATCGCAGGCCGACCGGGCTTGGAGCGTTTGTATGGCCGATGCCGGGTACTCCGAGCTGGAACGCCAGTGGGAGGCTTCTGATGGCGTCTTGCGAGAATTAAACGCGGCCCAAAGCGCGTTATCGTTGGCTGGTGAAACGGGTCCGTTCACTCCTGCCAATTCGCCGACCATTGCTGCTCTGCATGAGCGGGAAGTTGCCTTGGCCACGGCCGATTTGAATTGCCGAGTTTCCACCGGTTTCGCGGCTGGGCGACAGGCGCATATCCACGCGGTCGAAAACCAATTCATCATTGACCATCGGGAAGCGTTGGAAGCTCTGCGCAGCGCGGTTGAGCAGGGGAACTAGCGCCTTTGGCCCTACCTTTATAGCTCTTTCCATGAAGTTTCGGCGCCATCGAAAATATCTTGATAGGCAGTGGCGAGTCGCAGCGGATCGTGTGTGGCCGTGCCGTCGGGTTCCGCAACCGGGCGCAGCACCAATTCGGCACCCAATTCCGCAGCCGCTGCTTGCGCGGCAGGTAAATCTTCGATACTGGATGGGTCGGCCAAAACCACGTCAATCCGCAGGCCAGGCGCATGTTCGTGCAGCACGCGGAGGTGATCCACCGCAGTTAACCCATCAGTTTCCGTCTCAGTGGTCAGATTCAGGGTCAGCAACCGATGCGCCGCTGTTTCGATAAGCGCCTCGGCCAGTTCTGGCACCAGCAAATGCACGATGACCGACGTGTACCAAGAGCCGGGACCCAACACAATCCAGTCGGCTTGATGAATGGCGGCTAGGGCTTCGGTGCAGGCTGGCGGATCGGCCGGTTCAATCCAGAGATGTTCGATGCGCTCGTCCGCTTTGGCCAAGGTTGACTGGCCGACAATCTCCCCCGGCGCCCCATCCAGCTCCACCACATCGGCTCCAATTGTGAAGGGCACCGAGGTAATCGGCAGCACCCGGCCGCGAGCGCCGAGCAGCCGCCCCACCCAGTCTAGGCCGGTAACAGGGTCGCCAAACATTTGCCACAGCCCGGCAATCAACAGGTTACCCACGGCATGCCCATCTAGGTGACCATCGGTCTGGAACCGAGTTTGCAGCGCGCCGGACCAGGTGCGGCCCCAATCGTCATCACCGCACAAGGCTGCTAAAGCCATCCTGAGGTCGCCCGGAGGCAAGCAGTTCAACTCTTTGCGCAGGCGACCGGAACTGCCGCCATCGTCGGCCACCGTGACCAGCGCAGTTAGCTGGTCGGATACATGCCGTAAGGCCCGCAACGCAGCCGACAGCCCGTGACCGCCGCCGAGCGCGACCACAGTTGGTTTAGGGTCGAATAACATCGCAGCTATTCCTTACCTAAATCGCGGGTCATCACACTTACTGAATGTCCCTTTTCGCGTAGCCGCTTGGCGATCTCATTGGACATCGCCACGCTCCGGTGTTTACCCCCCGTACAGCCAATCGCAATCGTGGTAAACCGCTTTTCCTCTTTGATATAACCTTTCAAAATTGGATCTAAAGCTTCCACATATTTCTCGGCAAATTCCATCGCGCCCGGTTGGGCAAAGACATAGTCCCGGACCGGAGCATCATGCCCGGTAAGCGGGCGTAATTCTTCCACCCAATAAGGATTTGCGATAAACCGCATATCGGCCACGTTATCGGCATCCATCGGTAATCCGTATTTGAAGCCGAATGCCACCACATTGATTCGCAGTTTATCGGGCGGCGCTTCTACCCCAATAGCGGCTCTAATTTGCCGCGCCAATTCGTTTAGCGACATATTTGAGGTGTCAATAACCACATCAGCTCGGTGTGCGGTTGAGGCCAGTACCGTGCGTTCCTCGGTGATGCCATCCAGAATCCCACCGTCGCCTTGTAGCGGGTGCGGGCGTCGCACTTGCTCATAACGCCTCACCAGCACCTCGTTACTGGCATCGAGGAACAGCACCATGTACGGGATGCCGCTGGCTTTCATGTGATCCAGCGACCCGGCCAGTTGGCTAAAATACTGGCCACCGCGCACATCTACCACGAAGGCCAGCCGGTCCACCTGAGTGCCCGGCTTTGCTGTCAATGTGACCAGCGGGTCAATCATGGCCGGGGGCAGATTGTCCACCACAAACCAGCCCATGTCCTCCAGCACACTGGCCGCTTGCGAGCGCCCGGCACCAGACATGCCCGTGATGATTAGCACCTTGGGGCCGTGCTGCTCCGGAGCGCTTGGCACATCGGTGGCTATGTCGGCGGGCCTTTCGGCGGGCGTTTCGGCGGGCGCAGCTTTAGGGGCATCTGTCGGCGCGTCTGCATCGTCGGTTCCAGAGACCTGCTCGGTGGACATATTCACAGTTTAGTGGCCAGATTCATTATTCGGCGCCACGGCGCTGCCCGCGATCACAGATTCAAGGCCAGCCTCGCCTGCGTTGACTTCACCGCGAGGATGCAATGCCTCGTACACGATTTGCGCGATCGCATCGCCGATGCCGCGTACAGTGGTTATTTCTTCGACCGATGCCGCCTTTAATTTTTTGAGGCTGCCGAAATGCCTTAGCAACTCTTTGGCTCGAACCGGCCCGAGCCCAGGGATATCGTCGAGGGCCGATGTTGTCATACCTTTGCTGCGGCGTTTGCGGTGGGCAGTGATGGCGAACCGATGGGCCTCATCCCGCACGCGTTGCATCAGGTATAGCCCCTCGGAAGTCCTCGGCAGAATGACTGGGTATACCTCGTCGGGCAGCCATAATTCCTCTAGCCGTTTGGCCAGCCCCGCTAGTTTTACATCGGTAATCCCCAGGTCAGTTAACGCTCTTTGGGCAGCGTTGACTTGAGGTTGGCCGCCATCCACGATGACCAGGTTGGGCGGGTAGGCGAATCTCTTCGGCTTTCCGTCCTCCCCAGCACTCTCATCGTCCAGCTCGATTTGCCCGGTGGCCAACTCCAGATCGGCCACCCCGTCGCGGTCCTTTAAGTAGCGGGCAAAGCGGCGGCTAATAACCTCATACATGGCAGCGGTGTCATCGGTCGCTCCCGCGCCCTCCGGCCCGCGGACATTGAACACCCGATATTCTGATTTGCGCGGTAGGCCGTCTTCAAACACCACCATTGAGGCGCTTTGATAAGTGCCTTGAGTGTGCGATACGTCGTAGCATTCAATTCTTAGCGGGGCTTGGTCTAGGTCTAGCGCCAATTGGATTTCTTTGAGCGCCGCCGCCCTAGTGGTGAGGTCGCCCGCCCGCTTAGTCCGATGCAAAGTCAGGGCATGTTCGGCGTTTCGATGCACAGTTTGGGCTAATTCTCGCTTATCGCCACGTTGCGGAATCCGTAAATCAACTTTAGAACCCCGGAGATCAGTTAACCACTGTGCTATTTGCTGCGGATTTTCTGGTAAAGTCGGGACCAATACTTCTTTTGGAGCGGCGGTTGGGTCATCGCTATATAATTGCCCAAGCAATTGTTCTACCAGTTGCTGGTCGGTAATTTCTTCATTCTTTTCCACTACCCAACCACGTTGGCCTCTTATTCTTCCGCCACGTACATGGAACACCTGTACCGCCGCTTCTAAATCATCGCCAGCAATCGCAAAAATGTCCGCATCGGTGGCATCGCCCAATACCACAGCATTCTTTTCTAACGCTCGATTGAGTGCGCCGATGTCGTCTCGTAAGCGAGCCGCTAATTCGTAGTTTTGCGTTGCGGCGGCCTCCCGCATTTCCGTTTCGATACGCTTTACGAATTTGGCGGTATCGCCGCTCATAAAAGCGCAAAAATCCTCAGCTAATTGCTTATGCTCTGATTCGCTAATCCGCCCAACGCATGGGGCACTACATTTATCTATGTATCCCAATAAGCAAGGCCGACCACTGCGCTTTGCTCGTTCAAATACTCCTGCTGAGCAAGTTCTAATGGGAAATACCCTTAATAACAAATCAAGAGTTTCTCTAATCGCCCAAGCATGGCCGTAAGGGCCGAAATACCTGGTACCGGGCCGCTTGGCTCCACGCATTACTTGTGCCCTCGGGAACTTCTCCCCCATCGTGACTGCTAAGAATGGATATGACTTATCATCCCGATACTTAACATTGAACCTGGGGTCAAACTCCTTAATCCAGGTGAACTCAAGAGTTAAAGCTGCCACCTCGGTCGGCACTACGGTCCATTCCACCGCTGCTGCTGTGGTGACCATTTGCTGGGTGCGTGGGTGCAGCGCACTCATATCCTGAAAGTAATTGGATAAGCGGTTGCGTAGATTCTTGGCTTTACCCACATAAATAACGCGACCGTATTCATCTTTGAATCGGTAAACCCCCGGCTCAGTGGGAATATCTCCCGGAGCTGGCCGATAAGTTGCCGGGTCTACCAAGATTACCCCTTTGAGAAAATTTGATGTTTCATGCTCATTTTATTTCCAGTTACTGGTTATCGCTAATGCACGCGCCTCTTTAAAATCCTCAGCTTAACTCAGCGTTGGGTTGAGAGAATTGCCAGGGTTGTGGCAATGATTGAAACGGAGCAGATGAGGCCCAGCAGTAATGGTTTTGTCGAGTTTTTGATTAGGTTGACTGGGTTGGTTTTTAGGCCGATCGCAGCCATCGCCATGACGATGAGGAAGCGACTAGCTAGGCGAAGCCAATTGATTAAAACTGGTGGCAGCGGAATTAAAGTGGCAATTAAAGATGCGACGATAAACCAGAGGATGAATTGCGGGAATGCCTTTTTCCGACTGAATCTGTTTCCAGCCACCCTGTTAGTTTTACTAGTATGGTAAGCGAGGAATAGAGTAATCGGAATAATTGCGAGGGTTCGGATTAGCTTTACCGTAACCGCAGTTTCCAGGGTTGAGGTGCCGAGTTGATTGGCGTTATCCCATATAGCAGCCGCTGCCGTCACTGAACTGGTGTCGTTAATGGCCGATCCCGCAAAGATGCCGAATTGTTCAGGCCCCATTGCTAACCATTGCCCGATCAACGGAAACACAAATAAAGCTATTACATTAAAGAAAACTACGATAGAAATCGCCGATGCAACTTCATCATCGTCGGCCTCAATTACTGGAGCCGTGGCCGCAATGGCACTGCCACCGCAAATAGCCGAGCCGACCCCGACGAGGGTAGATATCTTGCCGGGAAGTTTGAGTAGTTTTTGGGCGAGGAACGCTGTTAATAAACCCGCTGCTATCGCACCGAGAATCGCTAGTAATGATTCACGGCCAATTGCCAGGATAAGGGAAAGGTTTAGGCCAAACCCTAACAACACGATAGCAGCTTGTAATAGTTTTTTAGAAGTAAAGTCTATTCCACTTTTAAATGTTGACTTATTTGCTATCACCGACGATAGAGCCATACCGATTACTATCGCTAATAAGGGAGCGCCTAAAACCGGGATTGCTTGGCCGATAAGCCATGCAATTATCGCGATACCGCACGCAAGCAGTATCCCAACCTTCAACTTCGACAAGCTCAACCGCCGGAACCTAGGCAGCAAGAGCTTGGGCTAGGAATTTGCCGGTGTGCGACTCTGACACTTTGGCCACTTCTTCCGGGGTACCCTGAGCCACGATAGTACCGCCGCCTGAGCCGCCCTCGGGACCAAGATCAATTACCCAGTCGGCACTCTTAATCACATCCAGATTATGCTCAATAACGATAACAGTATTGCCTTTATCCACTAAACTCTGCAATACCATTAACAATTTGCGAGTATCTTCAAAGTGCAAACCGGTAGTCGGTTCATCTAGCACATAAACGGTTTTCCCAGTGGCACGGCGCTTTAACTCCGAAGCCAGCTTGACCCGCTGCGCCTCACCACCAGATAAAGTAGGCGCAGGCTGACCCAGCCGCACATAGCCAAGGCCTACTTCTACCAAAGTCGTCAGATGCCTTGAGATTGCTGGCACGGCTTTAAAGAATTCAGCCGCTTCTTCAATTGGCATATCCAAAACGTCAGCTACGGTTTTACCCTTGAAATGCACTTCTAATGTTTCGCGGTTATACCGAGTACCGTGACAGACCTCGCACGGCACATAGACATCGGGCAGGAAGTTCATTTCGATTTTGATGGTGCCATCACCGGAGCAGGCATCGCATCGTCCGCCCTTAACATTGAAACTAAAGCGACCAGGCCCATAACCCCGCACTTTAGCCTCTTCTGTTTCGGCAAAGAGTTTGCGGACGTGGTCCCAAACGCCGGTATAAGTTGCCGGATTAGAGCGCGGAGTACGGCCAATTGGCCCTTGATCTACATGAACAACTTTATCCAGTTCTTCTAAGCCGGTGACCTTTTGGTGGCGACCAGGTACTTGACGCGCTCCATTAAGCTGATTTGCCATCACGGTATAAAGTATTGAATTTACTAAAGTGGACTTGCCTGATCCACTTACGCCGGTAACCGCAGTGAATAACCCAACCGGGAATGAGACTTTAACATCTTTCAGGTTATGTTCTTTTGCCCCGACTACGGTAACAACGCGCTTCTTGTTTATCGGGCGGCGAATTTCTGGAATAGCAATTTTTCGTTTACCGGACATATATGCCCCGGTAATTGATTTAGGCTCTTTCAATAAGCCTTTATAGTCTCCAGACCAAACCACTTCACCGCCATGCTCCCCAGCACCCGGCCCGATATCCACGATCCAGTCAGCCGATTCAATGGTGTCTTCATCGTGCTCAACCACAATCAGGGTATTACCGAGGTCGCGCAGCCGAGTCAAGGTATCCAGCAACCGCCGATTATCCCGTTGATGCAAACCGATACTCGGCTCATCGAGCACATACAGCACACCCACCAGCCCAGAGCCGATTTGAGTGGCCAGGCGAATCCGCTGTGCCTCGCCGCCAGACAAGGTTCCAGCCGCCCGTTCTAAGCTTAGGTAATCCAAACCTACGTCCAGCAAGAACCCCAACCGGGAATTGATTTCTTTTAATACCTCGGTCGCGATTTGGGCTTCGCGGGTCCCGAGTTTCAGATGCGATAAGAAATGTGCAGCTCGGTCAATTGACATTTTGGTAATGTCATAAATGGATTTCCCACCCACCGTGACGGCTAATACTTCCGGCTTTAGACGCGCACCCCCACATTCCGGGCAAGGCACTTCCCGCATATAGGCTTCATACTTTTCCTTAGCGTAGTCCGAGTCTGTTTCGGAATGCCTCCGATTCAGCATCGAGATTACGCCTTCAAAGCCGGTGTGGTATTGGCGTTCTCGACCCCAACGGTTGCGGTATTTGACCTGGACTTTGTGATTACGCCCGTGCAGAATTGCTTCTTTAGCTCGGACAGGTAAAGCTTGCCAAGGGGTATCCATTGAGAAGTTAAGTTCTTGGCTGAGTGCCGATAACACTCGGTGGTAATACTCGGATGAAGTTGCGGTAGCGGCCCAAGGAGCAATCGCCCCTTCATTTAAGGAAAGCTCTTCATCCGGCACTACTAAATCGGGGTCAACTTCCAACCGAGAACCGAGCCCATGACATTCCGGACATGCACCATAAGGGGCATTAAAGGAGAAAGTGCGCGGCTCAATTTCATCTAACGATAGAACATGATCATTGGGGCAACTACGCTTTTCGCTGAATTTGCGGATACGATCAAAATCATCAATATCAGCATCCACAAATTCGACCATCATTAGTCCGTCCGATAACCGCAGGGCAGTTTCAACCGAATCAGTCAACCGGCGTTGTACCCCGTCTTTGGCAACTAATCGGTCAATAACCACTTCGATATCGTGCTTTAACTGCTTGGCCAAGGCGGGCGGGTCGCTGAGCTGAACCACTTCCCCATCTACGCGCGCCCGCGAAAACCCTTGGGTTTGCAATTCTGCGAAGAGATCAGCATATTCACCTTTACGCCCCCGAACTACCGGAGCGAGAATTTGATAACGGGTGCCCTCCGGCAACTCCAATAACTGATCAACCATATGTTGCGGAGTTTGAGCCTGAATCGGCTCGCCACATTCGGGACAATGCGGAATACCAGCCCGAGCAAATAACAACCGTAGGTAGTCATAAACTTCAGTGATCGTGCCAACGGTAGAGCGCGGATTCCGGTTTGTTGATTTCTGATCAATTGAAACCGCAGGGCTTAATCCTTCGATAAAGTCAACATCGGGCTTATCCATTTGCCCCAAAAATTGCCGAGCATAAGCACTTAAAGATTCAACGTAACGCCGCTGCCCCTCAGCGAAAATTGTGTCAAAGGCTAAGGAACTTTTCCCCGAACCGGAAAGCCCGGTAAACACAATAAACTTGTCGCGCGGCAACTCAAGGCTGATGTTTTTGAGGTTGTGCTCCCGCGCCCCCGACACAACCAGTTGGTTGGTGTTTAATGCCATTAAACACCAACACCTGGAATATTATTTGCCGCATCTTGGCTGCGCCTGCGACACGGTACAGCGTTACTCACAGCCCAGCATCGTACGCGGTTGCCAGATGCGCCCGCCAAATCCGGCGAGAAATGCCTAAGCCGACGGCCCTAGGTGCGTGACTGTTCGCTAATTGCGATGCTTGGCGGCGGCTAAACGGGTGCGCGCCAGGCTAGCGGCGGCGGCAGCAGCGATCGAGACGGCAATAACTGCCAATGAGACCCAAGTTGGAATGTTAGGAATAGCCGTGATGTGGTGCCCGTGGTTAATAAACGGAATCGTATTTTCAGCCAATGCTTCCAGGATCAGCTTGATGCCGATAAACCCAAGGATAACCGATAACGCGATCGGTAAATATTTTAACCGCTCCAGCAATCCACCGAGCAAGAAGAACAGTTGGCGCAAACCCATTAGGGCAAATAAGTTTGCGGTAAATACGATAAAGGGGTCACGAGTTAGCCCAAAAATCGCTGGAATTGAATCCATCGCAAACAAGATATCTGTGGAACCGATGGTGAGAAATACGATCAGCATGGGGGTGAACCGGAGCTTACCGTTAACGGTAGTGCGGATTTTGCCAGCATCGTAATGCTCAGAAAATGGCAACACTTTACGCACTTGGCGCATTAAGGCATTCTCATGGAACTCTTCTTCATCTTCTTCACCGCGCATTAACTTAATCGCGGTGTAAATCAAGAAGAAACCGAAAATGTAAAACACCCAAGTAAATCGGGCCAGAATTGCCGCCCCTGCCAATATAAAGGCAGCGCGGAATACCAGTGCCACGATGATGCCGACCATTAGAACCCTTTGTTGGTATTCCCTAGGTACCGAAAATCTGGTCATGATAAGCATAAAGACGAATAGGTTATCCATTGATAACGAATACTCGGTTAACCAGCCGGCCACAAACTCAGTTGCAGGCTGATGCCCACCGACAACCAAAAGTATCCCGGCATAGAGCAATGCCAAACCGACGTAAATCCCCACCCAAATTGCCGACTCTTTCATCGGTGGCACATGCGGCCGATGCACTACTCGCAGCAGGTCAGCCCCTAGAATTAAAATCAGCACCACCAATGAGGCGACCCGGAACCAGCCGGGTATGTCGTGCATCACACCCAAATCCTACACCTGGACTGGCTTGCTAAAAGGTAGCGGACTGCATCTGCCGTAGTTCTTTTTTAAGATCGCTGATTTCATCCCGCAAACGAGCAGCTAACTCGAATTGAAGTTCCGCAGCGGCGCTATGCATTTGTTCACTAAGTTCTTTGATGAGGTCAAGCAATTCATCTTGGGCTACCCCGGCTAAGCGGTTGCCGGTACCGGCCCCTTCTTTGATGTGCGCCGAGTCGCCTTTTTTGCCAGATGCTGTTTTAGCAGCGCGGCCAGGTAAATGACCGGGAGTCCCATCTTTAGCTTTACGATAACCGCCGGCTAGCAATTCTTGGGTATCGATATCCTCCCGAGCCAACATGTCGGTAACATCGGCGATTTTTTTCCGCAGCGGTTGCGGGTCAATACCATGCTCTTTGTTGTAAGCGATTTGCTTTTCTCGTCGGCGATTAGTTTCATCTATCGCATTGCGCATTGCCGGAGTCTGCTGATCCGCGTACATATGCACTTGCCCAGTAACATTTCGAGCGGCGCGGCCAATGGTCTGAATTAAGGAACGCTCAGACCGCAAAAACCCTTGCTTATCGGCGTCCAGAATCGCTACCAACGATACTTCCGGTAAGTCCAAACCTTCGCGCAGTAAATTAATCCCGACCAACACATCGAATTGGCCTAACCGTAATTCGCGCAGCAATTCTACCCGACGCAGCGTATCCACATCAGAGTGTAGATACTGAACCTTAACTCCTTTATCCAATAGATAATCAGTTAAGTCTTCGGCCATTTTCTTAGTCAAGGTAGTAACTAAAACACGCTCATCTCGCTCAACTCGTTCATTAATCTCGCTCAGCAAGTCGTCAATTTGGCCCTGGGTCGGCTTGACCACAATTTGCGGGTCCACTAAACCAGTGGGCCTAATTACCTGCTCAACTACCCCATCAGACAAAGCGACTTCATAATCGCCGGGAGTAGCGCTCAGATAAACAGTTTGGCCTATCCGCTCAGTGAATTCTTCCCACTTTAAGGGCCGGTTATCCATAGCTGATGGCAACCGGAAACCGTGGTCCACCAAAGAACGTTTCCGAGACATATCCCCTTCATACATCGCCCCAATTTGCGGCACCGTAACGTGGGATTCATCAATTACTAACAAAAAATCATCTGGAAAATAGTCCAACAATGTGTGTGGCGGCGTACCTTGAGCGCGGCCGTCAATATGCCGGGAATAGTTCTCAATACCAGAACAGGTTCCGATTTGGCGCATCATTTCGATGTCGTAGGTGGTGCGCATTTGCAAACGTTGAGCTTCGAGCAATTTGTTTTGACGGTTTAATTCGGCCAACCGCTCTTCTAGTTCAGCTTCGATACTCTGGATTGCCCGTTCCATCCGCTCTGGGCCAGCCACATAGTGCGTGGCGGGAAATAGAAAGACGGACTGTTCTTGGCGGATAACTTCACCAGTTAATGGATGCAGAGTAGAAATTGCCTCAATCTCATCACCGAAAAACTCAATCCGAACCGCCAGTTCTTCATAAACCGGGATAATCTCTACAGTATCGCCCTTAACTCGAAATGTGCCGCGCGTGAAGGACATATCGTTCCGAGAATACTGCATCTGCACAAACTGCCGTAATAAGTCGTCCCGGTTCACGGTATCGCCCACATCCAGGCGGACCATGCGATCTACATACTCTTGTGGCGTACCTAAACCGTAAATGCAACTTACCGAAGCGACTACTACTACATCGCGCCGAGTTAGCAGTGATGAAGTGGCGCTATGCCGTAAACGTTCTACTTCATCGTTAATCGAAGAGTCTTTTTCAATATAGGTATCAGTTTGGGCGATATAAGCTTCCGGCTGGTAGTAATCGTAATAAGAGACAAAGTATTCTACTGCATTATTCGGTAATAATTCACGGAATTCGGTGGCTAATTGTGCGGCTAAAGTTTTATTGGGGGCCATTACCAAGGTAGGCCGTTGCACTTCCTCAATTAACCACGCGGTCGTTGCGGATTTACCGGTACCCGTGGCACCCAGCAGCACTACGTCCTTCTCGCCATTTCGCAACCGGGTGGCCAAGTCGGCGATTGCCGTGGGCTGGTCGCCGGCGGGGACAAACTCGCTAATTACTTCAAATGGCGAATTTGCTCTAGGCAGCGGGCCCTTCTCACCCCACTGATTCTCGTCGAGAATCTGCGGGGACCCCGATTTGCCCGTCGGCGTAGCCGCCTCCGTTAATTCAGTGACCGGTTGCATAAGGGGGCTACTTTACCACGCAGCAAAGCCACCCCAAACCCGATAGACTGTTGATATGGCCCTGGCGATTTTGTTGATGCTGATTGTGGGTGGATTTTCGGCCGGATCGGCCCACAACTTGGGGTGGGGGCCGGGCGTGGTTGCCCTGCGGTTTCTGCTTGGCGCGCTAATTCCGGCGTTGATTATGCTGGCGATGACTTGGTGGCGGACGAGGCGAATCCGGCGCGAATTGGAACTGGCCCCGATTGAAGTAACTGAGTAAAAAGTTCGGTCACTTGGGCTTGCAGATTTGCTGCGCTACCATTTCCGTCCAAGAGATAATCTGCAACTTCCCGCCGGGCAACATCTGTGGCGCCAGCCGCAATTCGAGCTTGGGCCTCAGCCATTGACAACCCGCGATTATTAATTAATCGCCGCTGCCGCAATTCAGCCTTAGTATCAATAACGATAACAGCGTCGAATTGTGGAGCTAACCCTTTTTCTACTAACAACGGAATATCATGAATCACGATGGCGCCGGGATTTTCAGCAACGGCTTTTGCTTCAATTTCAGTTGCCAACTCAAACACCCGAGGGTGAATTAGGTTTTCCAGTTCCACTCGCGCCGAAGGATGCTGAAACACTCGCGCGGCCATAACCGCCCGGTCGAGTGAACCCTTATTATCAATAAACTCGGGGCCGAATTGTTCGGCAATTTGGGTTAACACCGGCGATCCTGGCGCAACTGCATCGCGGGCTAATTGGTCATAATCAATTAGCACGGCCCCCAACTTCGCAAACTGCTCACTGGCGGTTGACTTGCCAGCCGCGATGCCTCCGGTGAGGCCTATTCTTTGCACTAGGCAATGTTAACTTGTTCGCCGCAGCGATGATGGCACCCCGGCAACGCACAATGACTCAGAAAGACAGTAGCAGGATGACCAAACGAGCAAGCTAGTTGACAATGGTTCTCAGTTTATTGAGAATGATTATCATGTTCAGATACGGGAAACCTTTCAGAAAGAGGCTAACCACCGCCGGGTTGATCGCCGCCGTGGCAATGATTGTGTCAGCTTGCACCAACCCGAACACCGGCAGCGGGGCGGCGACCGCATCGGGCAGTGAATACGATCGCCCGCTTACGGTGCTGACCTCGTTTTATCCGCTGCAATTTGTAGCTAGCGAGGTGGCCGGCGACCGGGCCAATGTCATCAACCTGACGCCGCCTGCCGCCGACCCGCACGATTTGGAACTCTCCATCGCGGCGGCGAACCAAATCAATACGGCCGACGTGGTAGTCACACTGGGCGGCTTCCAACCAGCCGTTGACCAGGCAATTGAGGCGCGAAACCCGGCGCGCGTGGTGGACGCAGCCGAGTATGTGGATTTGCTGCCAGCCTCAGGCGGCGGGCACACCCACGGCGCTGACGGCACCCACGCTGACGGCACCCACGATGACGACCACGCGCCCGATGCCAACGATGATACTGCTGGTCACGGGCACGGCCACAGCCACGACATCGGAGGTTACGACCCGCACTTCTGGCTAGACCCAATCCGCCTAGCCAGCCTGGCCGAGCCTATCGCCACTGCGCTGAGCGAGGCGGCACCGGATTATGCCGACTATTTCCACGCGAATGCCGAGAGTCTGGTGGAGCGACTGACGGAACTCGATGCCGAGTTTAAGGCTGGGTTAGCACCTTTTGCCGGCGCTAAATTGGTGACCAGCCACGAGGCATTTGCGTATTTGGCGGCGCGTTACGGCCTCACCCAAGTTGGCATCAGTGGGATTGACCCGGACATCGAGCCATCGCCGGCCCGGCTGCGGGAAATCGCCGACGTGGTTCGCGAGAACAATGTTGGCACGATTTTCTATGAAACCTTGCTTAGCCCCCGGGTAGTTCAAACGCTGGCATCGGACATAGGCGTGCAAGCGGCCGTGCTGAATACCGTAGAGGGTCTCACCACCCAAGAGCAAAATGCCGGGGAAGACTATTTTTCAATTATGCGAGCTAATCTCGCCACGCTAAAAGAGCATCTGCGTTAGCGACGCAATTTCTAGGGCGTCCCCGCCGCACGGCATCCCGCGCCACCGCGCAACCGCCGGAACTAGCAACGCAAGGCAAAAGGTAAAGTGACAAATGTGAATCAGACCGCTGCGAATAGCGATGTCGTATTCCAAGCGCGCGATTTATGGGTGAGTTTCGATGCCGTAGATGTCCTTAAAGGCATTAATCTGACCATATACCGCGGTGAAGTGGTGGCGATCCTTGGGGCTAACGGTTCGGGCAAGTCAACTCTGATCCGCACGCTGGTCCGGATCAACACTCCCACCCAGGGCTCAGTGACCGGGCCAGACCCGAGGCTGGTCGGGTTTGTACCGCAGCGAGCCAATGCGGGTGGCGGGATTTCTGCTACGGCGTTAGAGGTGGTGGCCTCGGGTCTGCTTGGCAAAAGGCAACTCCGGTTACCTCGAGGCTGGCGCCAGCGCGCGCTCGATGCCTTGCAGCAAGTGGGTTTGGCTGACCGGGCCAGTACGGCGGTAGTTCACCTTTCGGGTGGGCAGCAACAGCGGGTGTATATCGCCCGGGCGTTGGTTCGCAATCCAGATGTTCTGGTTTTGGATGAGCCGTTGGCCGGAGTGGATGCCGCCTCGCAGCAACAGCTGGCCGAAGTATTGGCTCGGCTGGCGGCAACCGGCATTACGATCGTAGTTATCCTGCATGAATTGGGCGCGTTGGCCCCGTTAATCACCCGCGCCATCGTGCTTAACGAGGGCCGCATCATCGCTGATGGGCCGCCATCATTGACACCCGATGTGGATTCACCAACTCATGCCGGGGTAACCGGACATCAGGAGAACGAAATTACCCAAATTATAACCCAACTTGGGGAACATGAAAGCGGATTCCCGGATATGAGTTCGCAAATAGCTGGGCTAACGGCACATCATGTCACCCCGACAATAACTGCGGATGAGGAATAACCATGATAAATGAGATTTCACTTATGCTGGGCGATCCTTTAATGCAGCGCGCTTTTCTCATCGCTATTTTGGTGGGCGCTTGTGGGCCAGTTGTTGGCACTTATTTAGTGCAAAGGAGATTGTCGCTATTAGGCGATGGGGTTGGCCATATTGCATTAACCGGTGTGGCCTTAGGCTGGCTAATTGGCAGTTGGTTACATGTGCGCCCCGCCGATGCGCTCGCAATTCCTGGCGCGGTAGTAGTTGCCACCTTGGGTTCAATTCTGATCGAAGTAGTTAGGCGCCGAGGTGGCACTTCAGGCGATTTAGCTTTGGCCTTGATGTTCTATGGCGGTATTGCCGGGGGCGTTCTGATTATCGGCTTAGCCGGTGGTACCTCGCGTAACTTAATGGGTTATTTATTTGGCTCCATTTCCGCCGTAACTTGGCAAGATGTTTTGATTACTGCAATTTTATGTGCTGTAATTTTAATAGTTGGCCTCGGGTTCCGACATTCTCTCTTTGCGGTTAGCAACGATGAAGACTTCGCGGTGGCTTCCGGGATGCCGGTTTGGTTTTTGAATATCGCTATTTCGATAGTTGCCGCTTTAACTGTAACCGTGGCAATGCGCGTAGTTGGGCTATTGCTAGTTTCGGCATTAATGATTGTGCCGGTAGCGGTGGCGCAACAATTAACTCACTCGTTTAGTCGCACAATGCTAATTGCCTCCATTGTTGGTGTTTTAGTTTGCCTAGCTGGGCTAATGTTCACTTGGCGCTTCGATGTGGCACCGGGAGCCACTATTGTGGTTTTCGCCATTGGCATCTATTTATTAGCCTCACTAATTCATCCGCTATTGCACCATCGGCGGGCACACCATCATCGAATCTCGAAAGCCTAGGGGGAACTAATCATGTCTCCCTCCCAAGGTAATCCCGGCGCGACAATCCAGCCTTTACGGATGACGCGGCAACGTTATTCCGTATTGGAGCAACTCCGGACTTCTGGTGGTTTCCAATCCGCGCAACAAATCCATGCGGACCTGGCTGCATCGGGTGTGCAAATTGGATTAGCTACGGTTTATCGTTCCCTCACTGCGCTTAGTGCCAGCCATGAGATTGACATATTGAAAACCGCCGATGGCGAGACACTTTATCGGCACTGCGCCACGCAGAAACATCATCATCATTTAGTTTGTCGGCAATGTGGTACCGCAAAAGAGATCTCTGGTCCTAGTCTGGAAAACTTCTTGGCCGGAGTAGCTAAAAACAATGAATTCTTTGATCTGGAACATGTCATCGAAATCTGGGGTACCTGCTACGAATGTCGCAACCAACAGATTGACGCCGCAGCCTAACCTTATGGCATGCGAACGCGATCAACAGCACCGCCGAAGCGACGGTCGCGATTAGCATATGCCTCACAGGCGGCCCAGAGATCGCGGCGGTCCATGTCAGGCCAAAGTTTGGGAACAAACATAAATTCGGCATAAGCCGATTGCCATAACATGAAATTAGAAATTCGCTGCTCCCCCGATGAGCGTAAAAACAAGTCAACATCAGGTAATTGCGGCTGGTATAAGTATTTCTGAATTGTCTTTTCAGTAATTCGATCTGCACTGAGCCGCCCCGCCCGGACATCTTTAGCAATTCGCGCGGTAGCATCGGCGATTTCGGCCCGGCCCCCATAATTGATGCACATTGTCAAAGTGCATCGGGTGTTATTTGCGGTCAGGCGTTCCGCGATTTCCAGTTCCTTAATCACCGAATCCCAAAGCCGAGGCCGCCGCCCAGCCCAGCGCACCCGCACGCCCCAACTGTTGAACGCATCGCGCCGATGCCGAATCGTATCGCGGGAAAATCCCAGCAAAAAACGCACTTCTTCCGGGGACCGGCGCCAATTCTCGGTACTAAACGCATAAGCGCTAATGTTCTGAATACCCAATTCGACGGCGCCAGCTACCATGTCGAATAGCCGCTTCTCCCCCTCTTTGTGGCCCTCAATGCGCGGTAGCCCCCGCTCGTTGGCCCAGCGCCCGTTGCCATCCATCACTAAAGCCACATGCTTGGGTAGCGCATGCGCCGGAATAGCAGGAGGCACCGCCCCTGGCAAGCTAAACGGCTGGGCATAAGTTGGTGAGTTCACGATGAATCCTTACAGTAGTTGCCAGCGCTGGCAGCGGAGCGGTCAACATGTTTCAGCGCGCGCAGGTCGCGTTCTAAATGGTATTGCGTAAATGAAGTGATGAGCTTGGCGGCCTTTTCCCTTGACGATGAAGAGGCCCGTTCAGCATAGGCCCAATCGCCAGCAAGCAACGCACTAACCAATTCATTAGTTTCCACCCCGACAATCCGCACACTATTTGGCCGGCATCGTCCGCAAACCGCCCCGCCCAGGGAAACCGAAAAGGCCCCATGCGGCCCCGGCTCGCCGCAAACCGCACAGTCAATTAACGATGGCGCCCAACCGGCCAAGGCGAAAGCCCGCAGCAGATAAGAATCAAGCACCAACCCGGAGTCATGGGTGCGAGTGGTTAATGCCCGCAGCGCTCCAACTAGCAGCCAAAACTGTGCCGGAGCGGGTTGCATTTCCTCGTCCACCAGCCGGTCGGCGGCCTCCAACATGGCCACCCCCGCAGTGTAAAGCTCATAGGAATCCGCGATCGGACCGCCGAACGCATCAATCGTTTCGACCTGGGTAACCGTATCCAGCGACTTGCCGGTGTAGCACTGCACATCTACATGCATAAACGGTTCTAGCCGCGAACCGTATTTAGATTTGGTGCGCCGCACGCCTTTGCCCACTGCGCGGAACTTGCCATAATTCTGACTCAATAGGGTCACGATGCGGTCGGCCTCGCCCAGATTATGGGTTCTAAGCACCACAGCGTTGTCGCGGAAAGTTGGCATCTCGCAGGTCCGATGGTTTCAACACGCTCAACCGACGGCACAGCCCGGCAGCAAAAGCAAGCAACTAACCATCACTTTGTCACCCGGCGTAAATGGCCCGGCGTTCAGCCCGGTTTACCGCCGAAATGATGGCCCGCAGCGTAGCCCGCGTAATTGACGGGTCAATGCCCACACCCCACAATACTTGGTCGCCGATTTGCGTTTCGACGTACGATGCCGCATATGCGTCGCCGCCTTCGGAAAGCGAGTGCTCCGCGTAATTGAGCACATCAACCGCGAGATCAATGCTCCGCAGTGCGTCCACGAATGCATCTACCGGGCCGTTGCCTGAGCCGGTCAAATTGACCGTGGTGCCGTGATCAATCAAGGTGACTTCCATAGAGGTGGTGCCACTTTCGGTGGAGACCGTCCGCGTGCCGCGCAAGCGTAACCGGCCCCACAGTTCCAATTGAGTGCCGAGGTCGGCAGCCAAGCCCTCATCTACTGCCAGGTATTCGTCAGCGAAAATCTGCCAGATGTCGGCTCCGGTCATTTCATGGCCGTCGGCATCGGCTACCCGTTGTACCACGGAAGAAAATTCGATCTGCAATCGCCTGGGCAAATCCAAAGAATGCTCTGTTTTGAGCAGATAAGCAATACCGCCTTTACCGGATTGGGAATTAACCCGAATTACCGCTTCATAAGTGCGGCCGATATCATGCGGATCAATGGGAAGATAAGGCACCCCCCAAACCAATTCATCTACCGCAACTCCATTTGCGGTGGCTTTGGCCGACATGTGTTCAAAGCCCTTTTTAATGGCATCTTGATGCGAACCCGAGAAAGCGGTAAACACTAAGTCACCCCCGTAAGGATGCCGTTCGTGAACACCAATTTGATTGCAATATTCGACCGTGCGCTTTATGCCATCAATCCCACCATCAACTGTGAAATCTATCTGCGGATCGATACCCTGACTAAATAGATTTAAGCCGAGGGTAATTAGGTCAACATTGCCGGTACGTTCTCCGTTACCAAACAAACAACCTTCAATCCGGTCGGCACCGGCTTGATAGCCCAGTTCTGCCGCCGCTACGGCAGTGCCTCGGTCATTATGAGGATGCAGCGAAATAACCACGTTTTCCCGGTTGTTTATATGTCGACTTAAATACTCAATTGAGTCGGCATAAACATTGGGCGTTGCCATTTCGACGGTAGCCGGGAGGTTGACGATTACCGGACATTCCGGGGTTGGAGCTAATACGTCAATAACTGCATTGCAGATACGAATAGCAAAGTCTAGCTCGGTGCCGGTATATGACTCGGGCGAATACTCGTAATACACCTTAGTTTCCGGAATGGTTGCCGCCAACTCTTTGCATAATCGGGCGGCATCCTCCGCGATTTTTACAACCCCATCCATGTCGGTGCGGAAAACTACTTCGCGTTGCAGCACGGACGTTGAATTGTAGAAATGCAAAATAACTTGTTTAGCACCTTTAATTGATTCGAAAGTTCGCTCAATTAGATGCGGACGGCATTGAGTCAAAACTTGAATTACCACATCATCTGGAATGATGTCCCTTTCAATCAGCATCCGGATGAAATCGAAATCCGTTTGTGATGCCGAGGGGAAGCCCACCTCGATTTCTTTGTAGCCCATTTTGACTAGCAAGTTGAACATGCGCAGTTTCCGCTCAGCATCCATCGGCTCAATCAGAGCTTGGTTGCCGTCTCGTAAATCTACTGCGCACCAGCGGGGAGCTTTGGTAATGTGCTGGTCCGGCCAGGTGCGATCGGGTAAATGCACCTGCAACTGCTCGTGATAGGGCAGGTATTTGTGTACCGGCATGGCCGAAGGCTGCTGCGGGTTACGTTCGATCAACACAAATCATCACCCTAGTGCTTCACGGAGACGCGGCGAGGCTAACCGCCGGAACCGACCCTTATGCTGGCAAGCGCTACGTTTACATCGGGGTCATCCAGCGAAACTAACCAGTTCAACAACTCGGCACTTGCACTCGGGTTACGAGCCACTTGCGGCCGCAAATGTGGGGCTTCGGTAGCGATCCGAGCCAATAACCCCGGATGGATATTTGGGTCTAGGGCCTGCTGGGGCGTCCACTTGGGCCGCGCCAACGGAATTACCAACCGTCCGCTGTCAGTCAGCGCCGGGTTAGTTTCGCCTACTTGGCTGAGTTCGGCTTGATTGTTCACCGCGAGCGGCAGGTGAGTGGTGGTATCGGCCCGCTTGCTTGGCGCACTGACTGGTAGCTGCCCACTGATTGGTAGTTGCGCACTTACCGCCCGTGACGCGTGGACCGGCTGTGATCGTGGCTTGTCGGTGGCTACCGGCCCGGATTCCACACTGTCATCGTGCAGAGTCGGCCCCACCCAACGATGTGCCCCGCTCCAGTTTTCATTAGTCGCTTTAACTAAAATCGGAATGTCGTCAACGGACCAAGTCGGAGTTTCGATATCTGCCAAGAACCAAGTGCGGCTCTTATCACGAATCACCTGGCCAACCTTATTCAAATTGATAAAGCCCTTAAACTGCATCCAGCTTAGGCCAGTAACTAATACATAAAATAGCGTTACCCCACCTGGCATCAAGTTTAATAATGAAATACCACCGCGCCAGAAGATTATCGCTTGAACAAAACGATAGGCGGTCACAGCAGTAATTGCGATTAGCGCAGCCTTGTGCACTGCCGAACGCAATAGAGCCGGGGCGCAGCGCGGCCTATTCTTTTCAATGATGGGATAGCAAGCAGCTCCAATAGCGGGAAGCAACAGCACGATACTGCCTAAAGTGCCGAAAGTCGGAGAATTCGGATAAGAAATTGTCACGCTACCAAAGGCGATTAAATAAACAGTTACAGCGATTGCCACCAGCGAAAACACAGTTGCTCGAGCGACTACCTGCTCTACACTGGTACGGGGGAATAGCCGCCCGGTTGGGAACATCATGGACCCAAGCGCAGTTTCATTCTGTAAAATGGGTACCAATAGCCACCAGGTCAAATATAAACCGAGCGCAACCACACTTACCCAAAATGTGACAGATAACCAAAGCGGATAATATGGGTAAGCAGCTTGAGATTGCCAAATATTAAGTGTCGCTTCGGCAATTATGGATATTAGCGCCAACAGGCCGATCATTACTGGCTTAATTAATTTGGGTAAAGAACCCAAAGCCTGGGCGGCCAATATGGCGCCTGCTAAGGCAAAGCCAGCACCGGGGCCAAATCCATAACTTTGCCAAATTTCGCCACCATGAATAAAGCCATCAATTAAGGTCCAGAAAGCCACCCCAAATAGCGGAAGTTGGCTGACCCAGAGCCGGCCCCGAATCCCGGAACGCAATTTGCCTGCTACCCCGGACAACCCCAGGCCTGCCCCAGTAACTGCCAGCAAAGTTGCCAGGGTCACTCCCCCGTCGGCTCGCACCTGCGCTGCGGACCACCAAGGCTGTTGCAACCCAACGAGCATCAGACCAATAGCTACTGCTAATAATGTTTTAGCTGACAACAGCGGCTTTGCGACGATGGCTGATTTTCCAGTTACCGGGCGCCTCATAGTGCCAAATATTACGACCAAACTCCCCCAAAATGGGACATTTAGTGCGCTGTGCCACAGGTTAAATTACCAAGATGTTATTTAGCCGCTGCCAGTTGTTTCTGTCAGGCTATTTCTAGCACTGAAACCCGCCAGGCTCCGTGCCGCGCTTCCAGGCGAGCGGCTGCGGCTCTGGTCCGGTGCATCGTGTCAATTAGTACCGTAGCCTCTGCCCGATCCCCGAACCGCACCAAGTGAACTTTGCGAATACGGATTGGGCCAGCCGTTTCTTCCCGGTCTGGAATCGCCAGTTCTAACCGAGTCCGCTCTGCTAATTGCAGCGCTACCTGCGGCGTCAACCAACTTCGAATCTGGTTCAGCGACCTCCGCCCATCCAGCACCTCGACCGCAGCTCGTACCACCGTGGCAGCAACCTGAGTTGGGTCCCCGGCAATCGGTACGATGGGGTCGGTGATGGGTCGCAGCGGGTGGCCAACCCCGGGTGAACCCACCCGGATCACCCGAACCGGAGCCAACGGCAATTCCACCGCTTGCCCGTCTGGCCGCGATTGGCTTGAGCCAGTACCTCCGGCAACATTTCGGCCTGGGCCAGTACCGTTGGCCGTAAATGCGGCGGATTGATTGCCGGGGCGATCACGATGCATCGGCGCAGCACCGGCTCGCCGGTGGGCAGGTGGCCTGAGTGCCGGGGCAGTGGGCACCCGATACGCCCTCGGAGCTGACCTCCGCAGCCGCGAGTCCGGCGACTGCGAGTCGAGTAAATGCGAGTCTGACGGCCCGAGCTGCAACGAGTCTGTGGCCAGCAACTTTAAGTCCAGCGAGTCTGTGACGGTCGCGTCTGTGTCGTAGGAAGCATGGACAAGCAGGTTAGGTTTGACATTAACGGGGGCGGGGGCGGCTCTCAAAACGTGGGCTCCTCAATTTCAAGTCTGTTGATTTTGTTCAACGGCTTCACCTAATCAAAATTTCGAGTTATTCGCGGCCAGTGTTCATCAGATGAACCGCGCTTGCATTGTGAAACAATGTTGCGTATGCGTGTGTACCTCCCTGGCACTGCCGCTGATTTGGAGCTTTTGAAATCAAACGCGAGCGAGTTAACCACAACGCCTGCTCTGCCTCGACGCGGCTTTGCGGTAACAAAATCCCTAGTCGCAGCCAATCCAGGCTTGGACCAGGATGAGTTGGAGTGGGAGGCCTTCGACGCCGCCGCTACGGATTCTGCCTCCTTGTTGTTAAGCGACCCGGCAGCCGTCCCGATGCGAGTGGTGTTGAGTTTCGAGCTGCCGCCAGCCACAATCAGCGAAGTGACCGGCGACGATGCCCGCCAATTTGCCGCCGTCGCAGTGTCCAGTACGCCATCTTCGACAATCGCCGCGATTCATGTAGATGAACCCAATACCGCCGCGTTGATAAAAAAGTTGCGAGCCGACCCAGATTCGGCATCCACCCTGGCTGAGGTGTTGGATGCCGACTTGCTCTGGTATGACCCATCTGAAGTAGAGATCATCCCGCTGCCGCAATAACTTGGCGGTAATTACCTCGTCCCAGTCGCCAGAAAACCACCGTTAGCTCAATTTAGTTTGCTTAACAGCAGCGCTCAGCTTCCGGAAAGCACCCGGGCGATGGTCAGCGGGAGTTGCTGAGCCACTGCTGAGGCGGTTACCGGGCCGCCGGGATTAACTTCACTGGCCGCCTGGCCATGCAAATAAACTGCCGCTGCGGCAATTTGCGCGGCCAGCTTGGGGTCTGCGACAACTTCGGCCGACCGCGCCGCTAGCATCGTGCCGATCAATCCCGAAAGCACGTCCCCGGCCCCGGCTGTCGCCAACCAATATGGGGCATCTGCTTGGGAATACACGATGCCATCGGGGCCGACGATGAGTGTGGTTGACCCTTTCAATACCACCGTGGCGCCGGTCATTTTTTGCGCCTTGCGGGCCGCGGCCAGTGGGTTGGCTTCCACCTCGGAACGTTTGGTGGGAACTCCATGAGCGGACAGCAGAGTAGCCAGCTCACCAGCGTGCGGCGTGATGACCACCCAAGGCGGCAACGGCTTTTGGATCGTTTGCAAGGCACCGGCATCAACTACGGCGGGGACCGCGCCACCGGCTCCCGGCAACGCACCGGTCGCCTGCGAAAGAGAGGCCCGAATCCGGTCGATCTGGCCATCATCGGGGTCACCGCTAATTGTGGTGGGCACACCGGGGCCGAGCACCCAGGCTTGCACCTGGCCACCACCGGCCACGATTTCCGGGTGCGCGGTTAGCACCATTTGGGTTACCGGAGCTGGGCCTAAATAGCGCACCATCCCCGCCCCGCTTTGCAGCGCGGCTGCAGATGACAGCACGGCAGCGCCCGGATATCGGCCCGTACCAGCGACGACGCCAACTACTCCCCTGGAGTACTTGTGATCGGCTGGGCCGGGCGCGCGCAAAAGCTTGGCGGCATCGCTGGCTAGCAGGCGATCCACCTGCAACTCACCCGGCTGATTGGTTACGTCCATGCCCAGTTTGAGTACCGACAGCTTCCCGACAACGTGTGAAGCGGGAGGCAGTTCCAAACCCGGTTTGGGAGCGCCGAAAGTTATGGTGTGGTCGGCTGGGAGAACTTGGCCGGGCACCTGACCGGCGTTTTCACCGTCTAGCACCACCCCGCTGGGGCAATCTACTGCAATCACCCACGGTTTGCTGCCGCGCGCCAACGATGCCCCGTCACCCCAAAAACCTTTGATCGCAGCGACTAAGTCGCTGGCCACACCCCGCAGCGCACCGCTGGCGCCGATGCCTAATATTCCGTCAATGATGACATTGGCATGAGCGGCTTGGGCACTAGCTACTGCAAAAGGAATAGTTGGCAGGTTCGGGGCCGCTGCATTGGGTGGGCTAGGTGAACCACCATCGGCTTCAGCCGAAATAGCCCGGCTGGAAATCGGAGTCCGTTCGCCGGAAGCCGCACCGGAAACGGAGAGCACGCGGTAAACCTGACCGCCTGCATTTTGCAACGCGGCAAGGCCTTCCGGATGCACGGATTCGGCTAACAAATATGCCGTAACTTGGTATCCCTCGGCCGCCAAGAATGACCCAGCCCATAGCGCATCGCCGCCGTTGTTGCCAGCGCCGATCAGCAACACCACGCTGGCTGGCGGGTCAAAGCCGTCCGCCCTAACCGCGCCAGCAACCGCCGTGGCGGCTTGCTGCATGAGTGGTACCCCGGCAGCTAGCAGCGGCTCCTCAGCGGCCCGGATGTCCGCAACCGTAGCGCTCCTCAACATACTAATACTCCGTGTGGTGACCGCAGTAAGGGGTCAGGTTATCTGTCTACGCGGGCAGAGCCCCCCCCCGCAAGTTTCTTAACTTCGGCGAGGTTGGCAGTTGACGTGTCACCGGGCGTGGTCATGGCAATAGCGGCATGGGCAGCACCATAATCCACTGCTTGCTGCAGCGTATCTAGCTCCATCAAGCCATAAATTAGCCCCGAAGCGAAAGAGTCGCCACCGCCGACCCGGTCGTAGATTTCCATCAAAGGACGATGCTTAGCCTCAACAAAGCCTTCTTCGCGGGACCAGGCTACGGCGCCCCAGTCGTTGATGGTGGCGGTTTTGACCCCGCGCAGCGTGGTACCGACCACCTTGAAGTTAGGATAAGCCGCGGCTGCGGTTTCGATCATTTTGCGGAAAGCGCTGGAGTCCAGATCGGACAGGTTCTCATCTGTGCCTTCGATTTCGAAGCCCAAGGAGGCCGTGAAATCCTCCTCGTTGCCAATCATCACATCCACAAGTTTGGCCAGACGCTGGTTCACCTCTTGGGCCCGGTCAGTGCCGCCGATGGACTTCCATAGCGAAGGCCGGAAGTTGAGGTCATAAGAAACTATGGTGCCGTGCTTCTTGGCGGCGGTCATTGCGGCCTCAGCCACGTCGGCAGTACTTTCGGATAACGCCGCGAAGATACCGCCGGTGTGCAGCCAACGCACCCCGGAGCCAAACAGCTCATCCCAGTCCACATCGCCCGGTTTCATCTGCGAAATTGCGGTATTGCCGCGATCTGACATGCCCACGGCGCCACGCACGCCGAAACCTCGTTCAGTGAAATTCAAGCCGTTGCGGACCTCACGCCCGATGCCGTCGTAGTCCCGCCACTGGATATATTTAGTGTCCAAGCCGCCGTTGATGATGAAATCTTCGACGAGGCGGCCCACTTCGTTATCTGCCAGAGCAGTTACGATGGCGCCTTTTTTGCCGAACACTCGGCGCAGGCCGCGGGCGACGTTGTATTCCCCGCCGCCTTCCCACGCGTCGAACTTGCGGGTGGTGCGAATCCGGCGGTCACCCGGATCTAGCCGCAGCATAACTTCACCCAATGACACGATGTCATATGTAAGGTCTTTTTCCGGGAGCAAGTGCAGGGCTTTATTCGACATCGAATCTCCTTGTATTAATGGCTGCTTAATTACTTGGACGGGCGCAGTTGTTCAGCCGCTTCAATAGCTTCTTTAGTCAGGCGGGTAATCTCATCATACTTGCCGTCAGTGACCAGCTTGCGGTCCACCATCCAGGTGCCGCCCACGCCGACCACGGCCGGTATGGCCAAATATTCGCCCAGGTTACCGGTAGTCACCCCGCCAGTAGGCATGAATCGAATTTGCGGGAAGGGACCAGCAAAGGCCTTAATCGCAGCCGGGCCACCCACTACCCCAGCCGGGAACAGTTTAACTACATCTAGGCCCAGGTCCACCGCGCGCATCACATCGGACGGGGTAGCCACACCAGGCAGAATGGGGACGCCGAGTTCTTTTGCCCGCTTAATCACAGGTTCAAAGGTGCCCGGCGAGACGATGAACTTGGCCCCGGCAGCCACCGCTTCTTCGAGTTGTGCAACATTAATAACGGTACCTGCCCCGACCAAAACTTCGGGCCGCTCTTTGGCCACGGCCCGGATCGCATCCATCGCATGCGGCAGCCGCAACGTGATTTCGGCAATCGGCAGACCACCAGCGATTAGCGCATCCGCCAGTTTCAACCCCTCTTCGGCGCCATCAACGGCTACCACTGGGACGATTCGAGCAGCTTCAATTTGTTCGATTACAGAAGTCACGGCTCTCATCCTATGCCCAAGTCGGCAAGTCGGGCGAGCGCGGCGCTACCACTTTGCTGGCTTAATTTTGAGCTAAATTTGCTCGCCGATTACGAAGGCCAGCGCCATGCCGCCATCGTGCGTTAACGAAATATGCCAACGGTTTATGCCCGATGCCGCCGCTCTGGTCGCCGCCTCACCGATTAGCTCCAGGGCAGGCGCCCCGTTTTTTTTGTTATGCACGATGACGTCGTGCCAACTTAAACTCCAAGGCCGAGCTTGTTCCTCGGGTCCCGGTTCAGTACCAGCGGCACCCAGCGCCTTGGCCACTGCTTCTTTCGCGGCAAATCTCGCGGCCAGCGATTCCGCTGGCAAGCCGCGTTCCGACTCGACAAATAATCGCTCGGATAACTCTGGCGCTTTAGCTAATGCCCGTTCAAACCGACCGATGTCAACTGCATCTACCCCGATCCCGATAATCGAATTTCCGGTCTGTTTGCATCCCCCTGCAGCGTTGTCGCACCCGCTCATGGAGTCTACCTCCATGTCGCTCATGCTTCGCCTTGCATTGGAATGCAACCACACACGGAAATTCCTTTAGTTGGGAAATATCACTCTACGGTTACTGATTTGGCTAAGTTCCGCGGCTGGTCAACGTCCAACCCCTTAGCAGTGGCTAGCGACATCGCAAAGATTTGCAGCGGAATTACCGCTAACAGCGGCTGCATCAAAACCCGAGTTTGCGGAATCCAGAAAACCTCGTCTGCATAAGGCAAAACGGCATCGTCCCCATCTTCGGCAATTACCAAAGTATGCGCGCCGCGCGCCCGCACTTCTTGAATATTGGAAATTACTTTATCGTGCAAACCAGAACGAGAACGAGGTGAAGGCACAATAACAAATACCAATTCACCTTCATCAATCAAAGCAATTGGCCCATGCTTCAATTCGCCAGCGGCAAACCCTTCAGCATGAATATAAGCCAATTCTTTCAGCTTCAGAGCGCCTTCTAGGGCAACTGGATAAGAGATATGCCGACCCAAGAATAAAACGGACTGTTCATCTTTATGAGCGCGGGCAGTTGCTTTAACATATTCACCACGCTGAATCACCGTATTGATCTTGTCAGGAATTGTGCGCAATTCAGCTAGGTTAGCTTCAATTTCATCTTGGAATTTAGTGCCACGAACCTGGGCTAAATACAAGCCGAGCAAATAAGCCGCCACAATCTGGCAAACAAAGGCTTTAGTAGAGGCCACAGCTACTTCCGGGCCAGCATGAGTGTAAAGAACCGCATCCGATTCCCGAGGCAGTGTGGAACCTTGCGTATTGCAAATTGACAAAACCTTGGCACCTTGCTCCCGCGCATAACGGGCAGCCATCAGCGTGTCCATCGTCTCACCGGATTGCGAAATGGCAACTACCAAAGTCTTTTCGTTCACAATCGGGTCGCGATACCGGAACTCATGGGCCAATTCCACTTCCACTGGAACTCGGCACCAATGCTCAATTGCGTATTTCGCCACATGCCCGGCATAAGCCGCCGTACCGCAAGCAATAACGATGATTTTATCAATTGCCCGCAGCAAAGATTCATCTATGTGCAATTCGTCAAGATGCAAACGGCCTTTCGCATCAGTGCGGCCAGTTAGGGTATCGGCAACCGCATGTGGCTCATCGTTAATCTCTTTATCCATAAAGGTGTCGAAGCCACCTTTTTGCGCGGCTGAGGCATCCCAGTCCACGGTATAACGTTTACCCTCAGCAGCCTGGCCATCAAAACCGATAATTTTAATAGCTTCCGGGGTGATAGTAACAATTTGATCTTGCGAAAGTTCAATTGCTTGATCGGTATAAGCCACAAACGCTGCAACATCGGACCCGAGGAAATTCTCGCCTTCCCCAACCCCAACTACTAAAGGCGAATCGTGGCGCGCTCCAACTACCGTATTTGGTTGATCCACATGAACAGCCAGTAAAGTATATGTACCCTTCAATTGCGGCACTACTAATTTCATGGCCTCAGTTAGATCTTTAGTCTGCCGATATGCTTTAGCCATTAAGTGCGCGGCGACTTCAGTATCTGTTTGCGATTGGAATTCCACGCCCTCGGCAACTAAACCGGCTTTTAGCGTCGCAAAATTCTCCAAAATGCCATTGTGAATTAAAGCCAGTTTGCCACCGTCAACCACATGCGGGTGGGCGTTAACATCGGACGGGCCACCGTGAGTCGCCCAACGAGTGTGCGCGATAGCTGCGGTGCCATCGGGCAGTGGATGTTCGGTGATTTCATTGGTCAAATTGACGAGCTTGCCAGCTTTCTTAGCCCAGGCACACTGCTCAAAGCCTGGCCCAACCACGGCCACCCCAGCGGAATCGTAACCACGATATTCCAGCCGCTTCAACCCTTCCAAGCATACTTCCAAGGGCCGTTGCGATGCCGCCACTGCCCCATCAACCAAGCGTCCGGCATACCCGACAATTCCACACATGGGCGCAAGTGTAGTGCCGTTATCCAATCAGAAGCGCAAACCGCGCATTGTGACATGTAACTAGGCAGGGGAATTTCGGTGTTACGGCAGCAAACGTCAGCCGTAGTGGAGAAAGGACGGTAGGTTAGTGCTGTGTCGCGACACGACCCGTACATCGAATTTAGCCGCGCAGAGTGGAGCCATCTTTCGCTGTCCACGCCGCTACCGCTTTCCGAAGGCGATGTTGAGCGCCTGCGTGGCTTATGCGACCCGATAACTTTGGGCGAAGTTGACGAGATATACCGTCCCATTTCGCGGCTATTAAACTTATACATCACTGCTAGTGGCGCTTTGCACGATGCAGCCGCGACTTTCTTGGGCGAAGATGTGCCCCGCACCCCTTATGTGATTGGGATCGCCGGTTCGGTAGCGGTTGGCAAATCGACCGTGGCCCGTGTTTTGCGGGAAATGATTGCCCGCTGGCCAGAGACTCCCCGAGTTGACCTGATTACTACCGACGGTTTTCTGTATCCGAATTCTGTTTTGCAAGAGCGCGGCATTTTAGACCGCAAAGGTTTTCCGGAATCATATGATCAACGGGCTTTGTTGGAATTTGTGCAAAAGATTAAAGCATCCGCCCCCACTGCTACTGCTCCGGTATATAGCCACTTCTCTTACGACATTGTGCCGGGTGAAAACAAGACAATTAAGCACCCCGATGTTTTGATAATTGAGGGCTTGAACGTGCTGCAGCCCGCAAAGCGGTCATTGTCGAATGGCAATTCCGATACTGTTAGCGACTATTTCGATTTCTCAATTTACGTTGATGCCAAAACTGACGATGTGAAACAATGGTACATTGACCGTTTTCTGGCCTTGCGAGCTACGGCCTTTAAACGCCCGGATGCTTACTTTAGGCGTTATGCCGAATTGTCCGATGCCGATGCTGTCAAAGTTGCTTTATCCCTATGGAATAACATCAACGAGCCTAACTTGGTGCAAAACATCGAGCCTACCCGAGGCCGCGCTGACCTAATCTTGGTAAAAGGTAAAGACCACAACGTAACCGAAGTGAAACTCCGCAAGTTATAAGCGGGTTAATAATTCGCCAAAGCAGCTTGGGCTAAGTTGGCGACGTCGCCTGCTAGGTCGGCGGGTTCCACCTTTAATACATGCGGGGCAACGCCGAGCAGCAGCCCTTCCAACCAGGACCGGGAAACTACTTGCAAGTGCAGTTCGAAATTGCCATCAGGTAAGTCTTGCACCTGACCGGGTAGCTCTTCGGCGAGCCAGCGAGCGCCCGGACCTAAAGTCAACACCGCTTCCAGGGTGCCGGCCGAGGCAGTTTCCCCAGCGATATCGGAATCTCGAGTAACGGCGGAAACTTTATCTTGATCCACCGGCAATTCCAAAGGTGTGACTTTTAGAATTCGGTCCAACCTAAATACCCTGGGTTCTTTTCGGAAATAACACCAAGCGCGCAAGTAGGCATGTCTATCTTGGGTAATAACTACCGCCGGGTCAATTTCCCGACGCGTCACCGTATCATCAGTATTTACATAATCAATCGCGAGCCGCTGGCCACTAAGAATTGCTTTAGCAATTATTTGCGCAACCGCCGGATTAGGTACCATTGGCAATTTTAAATCCAGGGCAGCAGCTTGCGGACCGGCAATTTCTTTCAGCTTCATTAAAGCAGAATGGACAACTTCAACACGGTCCGGCATTGCCCCGACGAATTCGGATTCAGCTAAAGCTTGTAACCCGGCAATCAAAGGCGCGACATCATCGTCGGTAAAATGCATGGGAATGGTAACTGGCGCCCCAATTTTAAGGCGGACTTCATCATCCTCTTCTAATGCATCGAAATCGAGATCAACTAAATAGAAACCCAATTGGCCAGGAGTCTCAACGCCCGCTAAAGTCAGCAAATCTTTGCGAACTTGCGAACGCGAAACTCCGAATTCATTTGCCAAAGTATCTACCGGCACGGCAGCGTGGTGGCCCAAGTACACCAGCATGCCCCACAGCCGCATCAAACGTTCGGCACCCGGAGTTTTGGCCACCGGCTGTCTGCCAACTAGGGCCTGGGCCACGGGCATTTTACCGGGCACCACGTTAATCCTCGGCATCGTTACCCCCAACCTGCCGCGATCCGGTGACGGCACTACCTAATTGGGCAGCCGCTTTCAGCCGCGCTAGCACAGCCGCCCGGAGTTGCGGCGGCCCAAGCACCACCACATTCGGACCCAGGCTAGCCAGTTCATCCGCGAATTCCCGCTCATCGTCATAACGATGCGTCACGGCGTCATAGCCATCGGGCGCTTGATTCGCGTAGCGATTGTCGGCTTCAACCGGAGAGGCCAGGGCGCGTAACCGCGCACCTCGACCGGGCAACAGTGCCAAAGTTGCGGTAATTGTGTGCGAGGTTTCGCCTAATAACTCAGAAACGTCAACCTCGCGCGGAGCCGGGAACGCCCCACCGGCGCTGACAGTTTTGATTTCGCCCACCACCCGGCTGAGGCGGAAGGCGCGTTCTCCACCGACATTCACGCGGTCCGCACCGTGAGTTCCGAGTGCCGCCTCGAAATCGGTGCCGGAATAATGTTCCGCATCGCGGCCCAGCAGGTACCAACCCCCGTCTCGGAAGGCCACCCGCCACGGCTCAACTAACCTCGAATTAACTTTCCCGGTAACCCCGGAACGGTAGCCAAAACGGACTCGACGCCGCTCACTAATCGCTGCCAGGAGCGGCTTGATCAGGGCGCCCGAGGCCGGAACATGCGCGATCAGTGCCGCATCGTTGGCTGCACTGAGCGCTTCTAAGTCCGGTAGCTCAGTAGCCTGGGGTTGGGTGCGATTAGTCGGCTTCTTTTTTTCCGACGATGATGCCGACCCAGCCGCCGGGTTGGTGACGCGCTGGGCGGCTTTCTGGGCCTCATCGCTGAAATCACCGGCAGCCCAGATGCTAGCTGCCAACCGAACCGCTGCGGCCTCGGCCAAGGTCAAGTCAATTACTGGCCCGGTATTGGCAACTAACCGGTACCTTTCCGGCCCGGAGCCAACCGTATAAGTCTCTAGAGCCGTACCCAGGTCACGCAGGGCGTTCTTGTCCCGGGTGAACATTTTTTCAAATGCCAAATCGGAAGTATCTAGGCCGTAGCCGGGCACTAAGCGGCGGATTTCCTGCTTGGTTAACCCCAGCTCGGTCGCATCCAGGGCATGCCAAAGGGCGAGCATCCGCTCATCCGCTTTGCCCACAAAGTCCCCCTGGTGAAATCATTAGCCTCCGCCAGCGCATCATACTAGCCGGAACCAGCCACCCGAGGGGATGCGGCGCTGCTGGTCTATTCGGTGCTACTGCATCTAATCGGCTACGAATACGTCAAGGCCTCGCAGGGATGGCACTCCTTTCGCGAAACGGCGCTCAAATTCGCTGATCGTTTGGTACTTAGGGGGCAGCTCCACCAGCGGCGGCTCGGCAACTGCATGCAGGCTATAGTCATCAGCCAACTCATAAACATCAGACCGGATCAACAGCAAATCACTGGTGTTTTTAACTGGCAAAAACCGGCTGCGTGGAACTTCTACTGCTAACGCGCCCGGAAATACCTTGACCGCAGCCCCCATTGCAGATTCGAGTTGTACCACTGCGGGAGACCCGGGATCAGTAGGATCAACCGTCTTGGCATTGCGAATCAACGGCAGTTCCAAAACCCCATTTTTACGATGAAGTTCACCTTGGAGTGCCACCAAGTCGAACCACAGATTATTTGTGTGGAAGTAACGGTGGACTTCTGGATTAAGTGCCGCATCCAGATCGTCCGGGTGAGTCTGCGCCGATTCCCGCTGGATTAGTTGCTGGTCGGCCTTGCGGATAACCAACTGGCCACCTTTCAGGTCAGCCGGGGTTTTCAGGCACATTTCGGCGGCGTAGGGCGCTCCGGAGCGGGCAAACCAACCAACCACCCTCGGGTCCGGGGTGGCGCCCAAGTTGTCAGCATTAGAAACGAATAAGTAACGGTAGCCTTGTGCAATTAACGTATCTACTAGCTCCAGCGCGTGTAGCACCGGGTAGAGGTCACCGTGTCCCGGCGGGCACCATTCCAGGGATGGGTCTAATGGCCACTCCACTGGATGCAGAGTTGCTGCATTTATTTTAGGGATTTGGTTTTGCTTGAAATCTAGCGGCAGCCCTGGGGTGGCCAACTCCGGGTATTTCGCTAAAGCCGCCAAAGTATCTGCTTGGGTGCGGAACGAATCCATGAATAGGATCGGCACCGGCGACCCGACCTCGCCGGCATTAGCTTTTAACCGAGCTGCAAAAATTTGGCCCACGATGATGTCGAGGAAAGTCAACATCTGCTGCGGATGAGCGCTGGCATCGTCCGTTTCCAAAAAACGCGGAACCGGGCCAGAGCGTACCGGCAATAAGGACTTGGCCTGGTCGAGGCCCATTGACGTGCCGAGCCCGCCGTTGAGCTTGATGACGGCAGTGCGCGCGAGCGCTGATAAATCATCGGGACTTGGTGAGGAACTGAGGTCCACGCGCGGTAGGTCTGCCAGGCCGGTTACCTCATGCTCGCGGATAAACCCGGTTTCCCCGGAGAGTAACAGTCCGTAAAACCTCGCAAAAGAGGCACGGGCAGCCGCAGACACCCCGGCAGACTCCAGTTTTTCCAGGGCAGCGCGGAGGCCGTCGCCCCCAAGTTCGCTACTGTCTACGGTCACAAAACGCAGTCTGCCCGATGCCGTGGACATTTCTTTGACAGCACTACCCCCCGGCCCCAACCCCCGTATTGGCCGAACTGAGGCCCGAAAAACCGCGAAATAATAGTTAAATCAATGAATAAACCTTACGCTTCACCGCTAGCGTCGCGCAAAGCGCGCGATTATGGCTTTATGTGCTTGCTAAAACGATTTGATGCTGCTTCGCATGCGGGTTTTCACGCAAAACGGTGCGAACATCGGATGGCGGTGAGGTTCCATATTGCTAACGGAATCGCATCCAAGCGCCGTTGAGATGATACCCAAGGAGGCGACGATGTCGGAACTGACATCTACACCCACCATGCGCGGCTACGCCGAGGGGCAAGTTGCCCTGGCTGGGCAAACGCCCGCAGCTTCGCGCCCACGCACTGCCGTGCGCGCTCAACCTGTACTCGCTGGCCGCGGAGAACGTCCCGCGACCCCGGCCGAACGTTTAGCTGACCGGAGCAACCGCACCCGCAACGCTCGGTTCGGCGAAATCAATGTGACCTATTTAGAGCATGCCGAAGTTGACTTCGAGTCCGATACCGAACTGCTCCCGCGTGAAGACGATGTATTGCGCTTAATCGTGCTGCTCGAAGGCGAGTTCACGTTAAAGCACGATGACGCCAGTGCCACTTTGGGCAAACGCGACTCGGGCCTGATCCTCAATCCGTCCCCGGTATCGTACACCGCCGACACCACTTGCCGGGTTGTCATTTGCGACATCCCTGCTGACCACGGCGGTTTGGCTGCGGTTCCGCGTTCGGCCCCCTTTGTGGTCGGCCGGGCCGATGCTGCCGTACCTGCTGCTTTGGGCGCTTTCCTAGTTGACTTGCTGCGTCAGGATAGCTCGCGCTTGTCCCCCATCGCCCGTGCGCAAATCGCGGACGTACTGCGCACCCTGGTCACTTCCACCGTAATGTCGCTGGCTGTGGCTGGCTGCTCTGGTTGGGACCTGCGCAAGCAGCGCTTAGCCGCTCTGCGCCACATCGCAGCTCGTTATGCTGACCCCGACCTGTCCTCCGCATCCGTTGCTGAGCACCTGGGCCTGTCCCGCCGCTCGCTGCAGCGCCTGTTTGAGGATGAGGATCGCACCGTGGCACAGCGCATCCAGGAGGTGCGCACCCAGCACGCAGTAGCTCGCCTGAAGGACAAGAAGTACGCCCAGGTTTCTTTATCTGAGATCGCTACCTTGGCTGGTTTCGGCTCGACCGTAGCGATGCGCCGCGCCGTGCAAGACTCCACCAACTTGACCCCGACGGATCTGCGCCGGAAGGCTCTGCTCTCCGCCTAGACCGAAATAGAAGAGAAGGCACCGGCTGCAATGGCGCGTCGGTGCCTTTTACTTTACTTGTTTTTGGCCCGCTCACTATGCTGCGTTGGCCGCTGGATAGTTACGGTGATTACGGCGCAATCAGTGCCGCGCTTTTCCTTTCCGATGCCCGATGGTGTAGAGTTTCGTTTGCTCTTATGGGCGGACGGGACATGGCGCAGCTTGGTAGCGCACTTGACTGGGGGTCAAGGGGTCGCAGGTTCAAATCCTGTTGTCCCGACAAAAGGGTTTGGAAATTCTAAAACCATTGCGAAACTGGCGGAAATTCAAGCATCATAGGTGAAGCAACCCGTCGAACCCAGCCGTAAAAACTACTGACACGGACTCCTGGTTTTTATAAAGTTTTTCAATTTGAGGCAGGGTTTAGCCGCGCTCCGACTTGGCTCACGGAGTCAATCTTGGTAGTGCTGTGCCTATGGCAACCATTACTTACACCCGCAGGCTACCCCAGCCTTATCAAGTCGCGGTTGGCGGCGGGAAAATGGGTTGGCGAGCGCAAAAAATCTTAACAATTAGTGATGATGATGGGACTAAGCGCCGCCATATTGTTAATGCCACCCGTAAATCCCCCGATGAAGCAGTTTTTGCGCTTTTGGAACGGTTAGCAAAAATCTCAGGCGAAACTGAACCGATACCGCAGCCCCGCCACCGTAATGTTGAGACGCAAGTGATTGATGATTTACTTAATAATCATTTAGCTGATTTAGCAACGGGTGAGGGCGCGATTAGTGAGGCAACAGCAGACACTTATCGCCACTTAATCAAAGCCATTCTAAATCCAAAATTGGAGCTAACGGGAACGCCTATAACTGAATTGACGCACGAGAAAATCGGACAATGGCGGGAACTATTGGACACGACCCCGACGGCGCGGACGGGCAAACCTTATGGTCCAACCAGAAAAAAGAAAATAACCATATTTTTCAATGACGCGATGCGCGCCGCCGTAGCAACAGGCAAGATACCGACTAATCCGTTGGAAGCAGCTAAAACCCCAGTTGAGCGCCGCCGCGCTAAATTGTCAGCGAAGCAAGAAGCCCACGCCAAGTTTGAGCGGAACGAGCAGGAGCAGATAGCGGAGCGGCTGTATTGGTTTCCGCAATTATTACTACAAAGACTTCGGAAAGATTTTGAGCGCAGTGGCAGCGATTGGGCGCACACCAGGCTTACTTATGTGGCGCTTAGTTTTTTGGGAATCAGACCCGCTGAAATCCGTGGGCTTACAATTAGCAAAATCAGGCTAACGAGGGGCAAAGAAGCCTTGACGATTTCGCAGACGATGATCCGCAGCAAAATTGTTAATGCTACTAAAACCCGTGGTGGCACAAGAATATTGCCGTTAGTTGAGCCGTGGTTGTCGATTATCCGTGAGCAGGTGCGCCGCCGTAAAATCGCGGCAAAAAACCAAGCTGACCCGTTTTTGTTGGCGACGGAGAGCGGGGCGTTATGGCGGCAGCAAAACCAAAGTACCGATTATGGGTTGCTAATTGATGAACTTGGGCTTGACCGTATTCGGCTTTATGCTAATCGTCATATAACAGTTAGTGCCCTTCAATTATTGGGCGCGGATATGACTACTATTTCGGAAATTGTGGGTTGGGAGAAGCCAACCGCGCACACAATGTTAGAGGTTTATGGGCATTACCGCGATGAAGCGGCAGTTCGTGATGCCTTAGTGAAGTTGGGCAAGTTTTTTACCCGAGCGCCGCAGCAGCCAGAAGTTTAGTAGATTGCTTAAATGGGCACAGGTTGCCCGCTGTCCCGTTTTAATGATGATACCCCGCCAGATTCCCGAGGTGGTGATTTGGGTGGCACGGTGCGGCTTATTCCGTATTGGTTGGCGGCAGTAATCGGGCTTAGCTCAGTTGAAGCAAGCACGGCAGCAATCCAAGCGGGGTTGGTTCGGTTTTGGGAGTAGTTAGCGCCGTCAATGGAAAATATGCGGGTGGTGTCAGGTGAGCCGCAGCCGTCCCCCGATTTAGGCGACTTTGGTTTTGGTTTGGTGATGCCGAGGCGTTTTTTGAAGCCTTTGGTCCAGTCCAGGGCGCGCCGTCCTTTGGTGGTTTCTACATATTCGAGCCATAACTTTTTCCCGTCAGGTCTGTCAAGTAATTCAAATGGCACGATGGAGGAACGGGCGCGAGCGGTTTTCAGGTCGCCACGGACAAGTTCGGAGGACAAGCGCCGTTTATTGCCAGGTTCTTTATCGTCTTGGATTTTGTGAACATAAGCCGCGATGCCCCGACTATTTACTAATCTTAAATCGCAGCCCTTACTATTTGGAACAAGGGCAGCCCCGCCGCTGTATTTAGCGACGGCGGTTTGCCACCAGCCACTAATCTCTTTTTCGGCATTAGCGCGAGCGGCTTTACTAACGGGCTTGTTGGTGATTAGCCAAATATGTAGGTGGGGATGCCAGCCGTTTTTGTCGGAGTAAGTGATTTCAGTTGAACGCACCAGCGCCACTTTGCCGAGCTGATCCATTAGCCGACGCCACCCGTTTTGGACACGCATTTTAGCGAAAGCACCGTGGAGGGTTGAAAGTGAAGTTTTTAGCGGCACGTCTTTACTATGTCGCAGGGTTAGGGTGAGGAACACCCCTGGGTTTAGGTCATCGGAGTCCATTATGGCGGTGTAAGCGGCGTCAAGCTCGATAGCGTATTTCGATCTTTTGGCAGCCGAGCAGCGCGGGCACGCCCAAACTGAGCCACAGCGTTGAACGCCCTTGAAGTAAGCGGTTTGCCCCAAGCCAGTATTTTGCGCAAGATGAACATCAATAAGATTACCGATTGGTGCGCCGCAATTAGCAGGACGGGGTGGTTTTACCCAGTCGGCATCTTTGGAAGTAATTTTACGGTTTGGCTCATTTGCTAAATCTGCTTTTTCGCGGGCATTAGCAATTAGCCACAATGATGATTTAGTCCCCCGTTGGACTCGTTGATACCGCTTTTCATAAAGCTGGGTCGATTTATCTGACACTATTGTTTGCGTTATACCAAGGGCAGTCAGTTCTGTTGATTGGGTTTTCATTTTCGGTCTCCATATTGGTTATTGCCGTTATTACGCAAACGAATATCGAACCGAAAACTGGTTTTTGATTTTTACATTAGAAAGCCGCCCCAGTTAACCAGGGCGGCATATTGTTTTAGTGGTTAGTCGCCCGCTTTGGGAGCGACCGAAAACTGAAGCAGTAAATTAGGGCAATGGTTTTGCCGCAAAATATTTTGCTTACGCTATGACGCTTAACGCTACCGCTTAGCAAAACAATTTTGCTAAACCATTACCCAAGCCACCCTCCCGCTACCGCAGGCAAAGCCAGCGGAGCAACCAACCAGACTAGTTGCCGCCCCCACAAGCCAAGCAAGTGTCGAAATCGGCATACAGTTTTTCAGCATCCCGTTTTTGCGCCGCCACATCGCCGCGACCAGAAAACCAAAAATCGAAGCAGACCCGCACCCCGCAAGCCGAGCAACACTTAGGCTCAGGCTGCCAAAGCAACTCGTCGGTGTTTAACCGCCCAAGTAAGTTAGTGATGAAGCCCCGCATTATTGCCCGCCGCCGAAATTCACCTTACCAATACCAGAACCAACAGGCTCAACGGTTTCAGCAATTATCGAAAGTGCCACCCTGCCATCACGCTCATAAGGCGTAATCCACACCGAGCCTTTTAGGCGATAGAACTTACCAACCGCAATGTCGATGGTGTCAATGACCGCGAGTGATACCCCGCGCTCTTCACCCACGGGCGCGCCATCAACGAGCCGCAGCGCTTTTAGAGCAGTCGAATAAAGCACCCGACCATCAGGCGCGGTTTTTATTTCTTTCTTACCGCCCCGCTCAACCTCCTTGGGCAGTTGAGCCGAAGCAGGCTGAGCAAAAAGTGAGCTAAATTGAAGCTGATCCTTAACCAGCTCCCCAGAAGTTAGAATACGCATAACACATACCCCTATAACTAGATACCAAGCAGCGGAACGATTGAACTGCTCAACTTAAATATCAGCGCGGATATGTTAAGACGCTATTGCGAATAAAGAATTATAGAATAATTTACTCAACTCTTTGGATTGCCGCGACAACAATTAGCGGAAGATCATCACGAGTTATCATACCTACGGCTTCGAAATAATCACCCTCTATCATATCGCCAAATAAATCGGCTTCCCTAGCGCTAATTTCCTGCCCGATTTCAGCAATGGGGTTATCATAAAGCGCTATCATCACTTCCCGCCCTTCAGCGAAAGCACTTGTATCGAAACTATTTGTTATCCGAGCCATTACCATACCCTGGCTGAGGTATCGCTCAACCACACCATAGAATTTAAAAATCCTCCGTTCTTCTTGTGGGGCGCGGAACTCGAGAGCGAATTCTCTCGGGTCAAGCTCAGGAAATTTGGCGAGAATTTGAGAAAACGACGGGTCGATTTCAGCACCAGGAACGACCGTAGGCGAGTGTTCAACAGCCTTTGTTTCAACATCAACAACCGAGCCAGGCGCTTCTTCGGCTACGGCAGATCCACCGCTACAACCACCCACGGCGAGAGCAAGCACAACGGGAGCAACGAGTCCGAATTTTTTTGTGAGCTTCATAACAACTGAGGTTAAAGCACTAAACCCCAACAAGTCGGGGGACACCGTTAATGGCTCAGACTGACCCATCAAGATAACTCTAAATTCACCAAGAACCAAAAATTTCTAACAACCTGGCTGAACTTGCGGCACTTCACGGATTCGCTAAAACCAACCACCAAGGCATAAACAAGCCGTTGGTTCTGACGCGGGCGGCTAGGTTTGATTCTTAGCGCAATGGCAAAAATGCCAACAATTGGAACTCAGCGAAGCACTACTGACCTGGACTCCTGTTTTGGGTTGGTTTTGGGTCAGAACCGCGTAAAATCACCAAAAAGGGCGGAGCAGGTTCAAATCCTGTCGTCCCGACTGGTTGTTTATCGCAGGTCTATGACCTGCGAAAACATCAAACTTTTACATCGTTGCTGGTTGCGAAGTGGCAAACAAAGTGGCAAACTTAAAACTATGACTACTGATGCGAAGCGTGGTGGTCGTGGAAAGACTCACGATGAAATCCGTCCATACCAACTTGCTGATGGACGATGGCAAGCAAAAAAGCGTCTGAATGGTCGCCGCATTACTGCGACTGCTGCCACGAAAGCCGAAGCCCACAAGCAGCTAATTCTCAAACTTGAATCAGGGCAATTACCACAACGCCACACAAAACCAAGCGATACCATTGACGCTTTGCTTGATGCTCATTTAGCTGATTTATCCAGCGGCGATTTTCCCATCGCCCCTGGCACCATTGATACTTATCAAACAGCTTTATCTCACGATGCTGCGACCGTGCTACAAATTGGCTGGCACCCCACTCGATTTGCTCACCACGGAAAAAATTGCCGAGTTTCGCAAATTGCTAACTATTGAACCAACGCCCAAAACTGGCAAACCGTTGGGAGCAACGAGGCGAAAAGGAATTGACACCAGACTTAAATCTGCTCTTGATTTTGCTGTTGATACTAAACGACTAACCACTAATCCATTTCCGAAACAACTTGGCAAAGTCAAAGGGCGTGCTTATGCCAAACAGGTTGCTAAAGATGATTTAGCCACCATTGAAGCCAAGGAAATTGCTCGCCGTCTCAAATACTACCCGCAAATCATTTATCGCCATTTGCTTGTCGATGCCAATACTCCCAACCACCAAACCGCTCTTTATTTATTTCTGCTTTCATTTTATGGAGTGCGTCCAGCCGAAGCCCGTGCCATTACACTCGATTGCGTCCACTTATCTGGCAGTAGCCCCCGCATTGAAATCAAACAACAGCTAAATCGAGATCGAAAACTTGTGCCCGCCACAAAAACCGAAGCAGGTCAAAGGGAAGTTCCACTGTACAAGCCATTGAAGCAAGTGGTGGAAAAACAAATTGAACTCGCTAAACAAATGAATGTCCGTTTGGGCGGCAAAGTGTTGCTGGCGTCGTTGAATCATCAACCTGTCCGCCAACAAGACCACAGTGCCTTTTGGCGGCGAGTTCTTAACGATGTCGAAAGCGTGGCTGAATTGTGGCAGCCGCAACTTCGCCTCTACGCCAATCGCCACATCGCCGCCACCATCCTCGAAATGAACGCTGTCCCCTACCCCGTCATTGCCAAAATAATGGGGTGGGGGTCGCAATCGGGCACGATGCTCGATGTTTACTCGCACGCTCAAGAATCCAAAGAATTTGCCGATCAAGTGAAAGCCGCCGTCAAATTGATTGGTGAATACATTTTAGCTAAACCTGAAGAAGAAAAGGCGATTTGGGAATTGCCCAAAACTGTTGCCAGCCAATCCGAAAAAGCTGCTTTGGTGAACATCACCAAGCGAAAGCGTTTAGCGTCAATCTAAAAGCCCGCAAATTATCGGTACGATGGAAATGACATCGCTCCGCAGAAACTCGTTTAGCATCAAATCTGGCAACACTCTGAACCTAACTCCTATCTTTGCCAGGTCGCTCCAGGCGTTTCAAATGCTGCTCCCATTGTTGCTCGCCAAATAACCGCCGCTCCAATCGCTCCAGCTTTTCGATATACCGCAAGGCTTTCGGGTCGTTTTTCAACAAAGTGTTTAGTGGCACCCCATTTACCATTTGGAGCCAAAACCCATCTAAAACAGTCTCTTTATCGCTGCCGCTGCCACCAACAAGTTTCAAATCACCATTTCTGAAACGCTTTGGCTCGCCCGCATCATCCAAAACTACTGTGTCATCTTTTTGGCAATACGCAAAGTAATCCACTGGGCTCCTCACAATTTCGAAATGACCGCCAGAAAATAAATCATCTAAAGTGTGTCGAGCAATTGGATTGCGGGCTGGCGTCTGAATGAAAAAATGCCCGTGAACCAATCCAGTTTTTGGAGCTGTCTCAAATTGCCCAACATAAACATAACGGCTCAACTTCTTTTCTAAACCCTCAAAATGCTCCAAATGCTCCCACAATGTTATCGCCCAATCACGACGCCGTAAGCATTTGCCCTCGCCACCACAATTACAGCCAGTTGCTTCAATCTGCTCATTTTTAGTTTCGTCCATAATGATACCTCTCTTGAATAAATAAATTTGGACGAATATGAATATCAAGGAAACACAAACACAAAAACATTCGTAATACTAACCGAATGTTTTTAGCTCGATTGCCACAGCGTCGATTGGATGATATGATCCATAAGTGGCACGAATAATCAAGTTGGAGCCTGGAACAACCAGTGGTCGCTCTGACCGCACAGAAACCAGAGCAGAGTGGGGCAGTTTCATTGATGAATACGGCAAGCCCGCCCTGAAAATTTGGAGCTTTGGCTCGTCTCAACGCAAAAACCAAGGTGTTTCGTCTCAAAATCTACAATTCGATAGAGAAGCAGCGGCTGCGCTGAAGGCTGCCATCGAAAAGACATTTCCTGGCATCTAGAAGTGAATACACCGTTTAAGCTGGAAAAGCTCGTTAGGTCCAGGACAGATGAGGAGTTGCTCGCCGATGTCCGTCGAGCCGCCGATGCGAATGACGGTAAATTGACCCAAAAGCTATACCGACAGTTTCGCACTGAAGTAGATCCGACCATAGCCGACGATTCTACGGTTTCACGGCAAATAGGGTGGAGCCGTGCTTTATTACTTGCTGGCGTAAAACTTGATAAATACCAACAAAATGACAGAATTACCGAAGATCAATTGCTTGAGGAAATCCTGCGAGTTTGGACAGTTTTAGGACGCCAGCCAACAACTACTGACTTGAAAAATCGAGTTAGCAAATATCCCCGTGAAAGATATAGCGACAGATTTGGTAGTTGGCAAAATGCTTTACTGAAATTCATTGAATGGGTCAATGCCGAAAACCCCGAATTAGTGATTTCACCAACAGATTCAACTTCACAACTTCGCAGAACATCTCGAGATGTAAACATCAGATTACGCTTCAATGTAATGAAACGAGATAATTTCAAATGTCGAGTCTGCGGCACATCTCCAGCAAAAGACCATTCCGTAATTCTTCACATCGACCATATTGAACCATATTCAAAAGGTGGCGAAACCGTAATGGACAATCTTCAGACGCTTTGCCAAAACTGTAATCTCGGTAAAAGCGATTCATAGCCCGCAACTAAAATGCTCGACACATTGGCTTTGGCTTTGCTTGGCTGTTTCGATTCCGCCACTTGCTGACTTCGCTTGTGGATCCATCTGCTGCGTGGCTCCACGAAATCAGTCTTGGCATCGCCAATCGCCAACGCATCGCACAAACAAACTGCGGGCTGCTGGTATCAAACCATACAACCCGCACCATTTGCTATCTCAATTCATCGGGAAAATCCTCGAACAAACCCAATGTTGCCCGTCTGCGTTGCTCTTTGGCATCCAACTTTCTAAATGCCTCAAACTGCCGATGGAGCGTTTTATCGTTAGCCATTTCACGCTGTTTAGCCGCCGCACAATTTTGGCAATACTTCCAAGCCCGATACTCACATTCTGCTTTTGCTTTATCTGCCAAATAATGCTGCTGATTAAATACATAAGTAAATGCCATTGTGATACCACATTTGCCGCAGGTTTTACTTTTCGGCTCCCAAATCAACTCTGATGGCTTTACCCTTTTAGCCATTGTGCCCACCGCCAACATTTATTTTCGGAAACGGTGAACCAGTTGAAACCTCACGCACGCTTTCAGCCACGATACTGGTTGCCAATCTGCCATTGTTGCTCAAATAAGGCGTAATCCAAACCGTGCCCACCAACTCGTAGATTTTGCCAGCAGCGATGTCGGTGCGGTCAATGATGGAAAGTGAAACGCTTCGCTCCTCGCCAACTACTTGACCGTTTGCCAATCGCAAAGCTTTTAGTGATGTGCGATGAACTGGTGAACCATTTGGTGCCAGTTTGGGTTTGCCATCTCGCTCTGCTGGCTGCTGCTCGTTAGCTCGCTGGGCAAATAATGAGCTGAACCGAACTTCATCCCGCATTGCCTCGCCCGTTGTTTTGATTCTCATATTGACCACTCCTGATTGATGTTTGATGGCTATGATTGAGCCATTCACAACTAAATATCAACGCAGTAAGTGGCAAACAAAGTGGCAAATTCGTATGGCGAAATTGGTTATTTATGCTGGTAGATGACTTATCCGTCCAATCCTGTCGTCCCGACAAACGATTGAGTCCGAGTGTTGAGCGCTCGCGCTCATAAATGAGGCGAATGAAGTTTGTTTGAGCAGCAAAGCTGCGATACACAAAAAAAAATCATTCCGGGAGACTCCCCGGAATTTTTTACTTATTTTTACCGTAAAAAAAATAGAGCCTAGCGATTGACGCTAGGCTCTAATTGTTGGTTTAGGCCGGATAGCTTCTAGGCTTCGACGCGGGCCTTATTCCGGCGGGTCAAGGTCCAGGCGGTGCCGCCGAGCGCGAGCGCAGAGAGTGCGACCGAAACTGCAGTACCAGACCGGGCCGCATCAACAGCAGGATTAGCGAAGTTGATCGGGGCACTGATCGGCATAATGCCCAGCGAGGGGTCCAGATCGGGCACAGTAGCCGGGCTTACATCGCCGGGAGCAACGCGCGCCAGGCTTGAGCGATCAATGTAGCAAAGGTTGGGCTGTCCCTCAATCGGTACGCGTACGCTTTCGTCGATTTCATCGCATGGATGAGCCACTTGGCCCACCACGCCATCGGGGCCGACATTAATGAGACCGGGGTCAATCTCGGTGGTGATAGCGACGATGTCTTGTTCGCCATCGGTGTGAATTACGCCCAGCCGATCGCCTGCGGGAGTCGGGTCGGTGTCAGCGAAGGCAGCCGGTGCTAGGCCAACCGCCGGAGCCACAACCAAGCCAGCGGCCAGAGCGGCAGTTGCAAATTTGCGAATTAGGTTTTTGTTCATGTCTTAAATTGAACATCACTATGGCGGGGAAGCGGAAATCCCTCGCCCGCCATCGTCGCATTCTGTCGTAAAATTAGACTCAAATTGAAATCAACCAATTTACGACTAGACATTCCAGCAGGTCAATCGGCTAGAACAACACCTTCAAAAAAGTCAAGCCTTTATGCCAGATGATGCCGCAGACCGCCTACGGAGACAGAAATATTTCGCGTGCGATCGCGTCCAGATGCAAGGCCGGACGAGAGCGAATGGGGCAAGAAGCCCATGAGCGGGTGCGAGAACGCCGCAGATGGATGCGAGCGCACCGAAATATTAGTCGAGGTAGTCGCGGAGCACCTGCGAGCGCGACGGATGCCGTAGCTTCGACATCGTCTTGGACTCAATTTGCCGGATGCGCTCGCGGGTAACCCCGTAAACCTTGCCGATTTCATCCAACGTCTTGGGCTGCCCATCCTGCAAGCCGAACCGCATCGCTACCACGCCAGCTTCGCGCTCGGACAGGGTCTCCAACACCTGATGCAACTGGTCTTGCAGCAAGGTGAAGGATACGGCATCGGCCGGAACTACCGCTTCGGAGTCCTCAATCAAGTCACCAAATTCGCTATCCCCATCTTCACCCAACGGGGTATGCAAGGAAATCGGTTCGCGGCCATATTTTTGAACTTCGATGACTTTTTCCGGGGTCATGTCTAGCTCTTTGGCTAGCTCTTCCGGTGTAGGTTCGCGGCCGAAATCTTGCAGCATCTGGCGCTGTACTCGGGCTAGTTTATTAATGACCTCGACCATGTGTACCGGGATCCGAATGGTCCGAGCCTGGTCGGCCATAGCTCGGGTAATTGCCTGGCGAATCCACCAAGTCGCGTAAGTAGAGAACTTATAACCCTTGGTGTAGTCGAACTTCTCAACGGCCCGGATTAGGCCCAAGTTACCTTCTTGGATTAGGTCCAAGAACAACATACCGCGGCCGGTATAACGCTTAGCTAGCGAAACTACCAGGCGCAAGTTGGCTTCTAGTAGGTGGTTTTTGGCGTTACGGCCATCATTAGCCACCCACTGCAAATCGCGTACCAATTTACGAGTGTCGAGGTCGGCAGTAGTACGGTCGTAATTGGGAAAGTCAATCGAAATGGTGCGTTCCGCATAAAGCCCGGCCTCGATCCGCTTGGCCAGCTCCACTTCCTGCTCAGCGTTTAGTAGCGCGACTTTACCGATTTGCTTCAAGTAGTCTTTAACCGGGTCAGCGGTTGCCCCGGCGGTTACTACTTGCTGCGCAGGCTGGTCGTCTTCATCCTTATCGGAAACCGTGAACGATTCATCGTCGGCTGCGCCAGCTTCTCCTTCGCCCTCCGTTTCGCTTTCGGATTCATCATCCTCAGCATCTTCGGTGTCCTCTACCTCGTCGTCATCAACCAGGTCGGCCTCAAGGTCCGCCTCTAAATCCGCCACTTCGGTAGCTAGCTCGGCCCCGTCCGGTTCGATATCGAGGTCAACGACGTCAATGTCTTCGTCTTCCTCCACCTCGTCTGGCACATTTCCGGCGGCTAACTTTTCGTCATCAATGCCATCGTCATAGTCTTCGATATCCTCGTCGTCGTCATCATCGTCATCGAGGTCTTCATCAACGATGTCATCGTCATCGTCGTAATCGTCAGCTAATTCATCTTCCAGTTCGTCTTCGAAATCATCCTCATCCAGGTCGACGCTTTTGGCCTTGCTGGCAGTTTTAGCAGCAGTAGCTTTAGCCGCTGGCTTTTTCTCCGCAGACTTAGCGGCGGCCTTGGGCTCACTTGCGGTCGCTGAAGCGGGGGCGGTGGCCGGGGCCGCGACAATAAGATCAATCAGAACTGCTTTGGTGTCCTTCTTTTTGAAGGTAAGTTCCAGGCCGCTAGCCATTTCTTGGAGCTGTGCAACGGTATATACGTCCAGCTCCGCCTTGCTTGGGCCAGCTACTACCTTGGCCGACGCAGCGGGAGCCGCCTTTTGAGAAGCGCCGGCCTTTGCCGAGGTATCGCTCTTCTTGGGGTCCGACCCAGCCTTAGGAGTAGAGGCGGTTTTGGAAGCAGAATCAGCCTTAGCCTTAGGAGCCGAATCAGCTTTCGTGCCACCCGCAGCCGCAGCCAAGATGAGTTCCTTGATCTCGGCCACCGTCGCCTTGGAACGCAAAGTCAGCCCAAGCGACCCGGCAATCTCCAGCAACGGAGCTTTAGTCTTAATCGCTTCAAGTTCAGCAATGTCTGGAATCTGAGGGTTCTGAGACGCCACGAACCGACCTTTCGAAGAACGTACATGAAAAAACCGTTTGTCAAGCACCAGAAAATTGGATCTTGGCAAACGTTACTGCCGCACATTATACTCCGCCGGTTTAGCTTGAGGGTTAATGGGCACGCAGAATGACGTTTGCCTGACCACTTAGGCTGCTTTTGAAAACCTGTGGCGGGATCTGATCCAACCGGGTTGCAGGTGGTTTTCTACTGCCTCAGCCAAGGTAACCGCAAGCGGATAGTCCGGGGAAATCGCCAATGCCTGTTTCACCCTAGTGTTTGCCCGAGTTCCGTCTCCTGTCCACCAGGCCAGGAAAGCGAGCAAAGTTAAAGTGCCGGGTTTGCTTGGTTCGCTGGCGTGGGCAGCTACGGCCTCCAATACGGTGGTGGCATCTCGAATCAGCAATTTAGGCGGCGGGATCGGAGCGTCACTACTATCATCGTCACCCACTACTCCAGCTAACAAATCACTAGCTGTTTGTTGAGCGGTACCATTTTTCTCGATAACCTGTTTTGCTGCGGCTAGCCCATCGGGTAAACACGATAACAGCACCGCATCCCGCATAGTAGTGTCCGTTAGTGCCGCTCCAATAACCCCTAAAACTTTGGCCGATAAAGTTTTACTGTCGGCAACTAATTCCAACGCATTTTGCCAAGTCGCAAACGCTTTTTGTCGCCAAGTTTGAATTTCGGTAATTCTACCTCTAGTGGCGGCAAATCTTTTTTCCGCTAATTGTGCGGCTTTGGATTCGCCTTCAGGCGGGTTGGGCAAGCGTAAATAGTCTTCGCGGCTCCGGGCCGGGGCGTAACCACGAAATACCAAAGCCGCGCTGGCCTCGGTGTTTTCAAGTTCCGAGACCGGGAAACCGCCGGTAGGGCAACAATCATTCCCATCGCAATCAACTCGATAATACGATGCGGCGTTAATTATCCATGTTTCGGTGGGCACATTTCCTAAGGCATCGGCGAAAAGTTTCGCCTGCTTCTTATACCCATGCAAGGTAAATTCATCGGTAGCTTGACAATAGATTATGATAAATGCCCGTGCGGTATCATCGTCTTTCGCATTGCGGGCAATCATTTTCCCGATTTCCAGGCAACATTTCCGGTTAGTTAAATCAGACAGTGAACTCCGCGCAATCATACCTAAACCACCCGCTTGCCGAATGCATATAACTAATAAGCTTTCTTGCGGTTGGTAACCCAAGGCATACGGGATAATCGAGAATAAATCCCGGGGGCTCTTAACTTTTATCTGGGTGTATTCCCCGTTGTCGTTTTCCATAGTCAATACTCTGGGGCCCGGCTGCCACCGGCGCGATGGAGTTATCCACAGAATTAGAGCTAGTCGCCGCGATCGGCAGCCTGTGCGCAGCGTCGGAGCCTACGCGCGCTTTGATTTAAGGGTTTTGTGCAAACCATTTTTGTCCGTCAATCCACGTATGATTCTGCCCGTGCCCGACGCCAAAGTGCCCGACGCCACCGCCCATCAACCGGCCACCGCTGACGCCACCGCCGTAGCCGAAGCCAATCAGCTTCGCGAATGGGTATCGGGCGCCGTACGGACGCGTATTTCCCAGGCGAGAGCAGAGGCGAACAGTCTCGATCCAGCGGCAACGCAATTAGTTGATCAAGTTTCCCGGCTGACCACCGGCGGCAAAATGCTGAGAGCCGCGTTGGCGTATTGGGCCTACCGAGCCTGCGGCGGGGCGGCGCAAGCCCCAGCAATTTTGGAATTATGCGCGGCGTTAGAACTGTATCAGGCGTCGGCATTGTTCCACGATGACTTAATTGACCAGTCCGATACTCGTCGCGGGCAGCCCTCCGCACATCAGGCGTTCACTGCACATCACCAGTTGGCCAATTGGCGCGGCGCGGCCCCACAATATGGGTTGAGTGCCGGGATTCTGCTGGGCGATTTCACGATTGCCTTGGCCTACGATGCGATAACTGCGGCCGCGGAACTAGCTGATTTACCGCCGGGAGCCATCTTGGACCTAGTCAATGAGTTTTCTGCGATGGCCCGCACCGTCGCCGTTGGGCAGTATCTAGATTTGCTGGCAGAGAACGAAACTGGCCTCAGCGGTGAGGCACGGTTGACCCGCGCCAAACAGGTTATTTATGCCAAGTCGGCCAGCTACTCAGCCGAGTATCCGCTGCGCTTAGGTGCCATCCTGGCTGGCGCTGCCCCGTCACTAGTTGACGCGATGGGCAATATCGGAGTACCGCTGGGCCAAGCATTCCAGTTACGGGATGATCTGCTCGGCGTTTTTGGCAACCCAGCAGTAACCGGAAAACCGGCGGGAGATGATCTAATTTCCGGGAAACGTACCGTCTTAATCGAGTTAGCATTGCGCGACCTTGACGATTTACATGCGCGGGTTCTGGAAAGTTTATTGAAACGGGGCGAGCTAACCCAAATGCAGATTGACCAAGCCCGGTTATCTATTGGGCGGTCGGGTGCAGTTACGGCAGTGGAACAAATGTTGAGCGAAATGACCACAAACGCGCTTACTCAATTAGAAAATTTAGCCATCCCGGAACAGCCCAAGATGCAATTACGGCTGATTGTTGATCAAATGACCACTAGAGTGGCCTGACCTAGTTTTACTTAAGTTCCAAAGTCGGCCAATGCGCCAAATCTTTTCGCATCCGCCGATCATGAGTAGCGATAATGACCGCCGCCTGGGTCTTATCAAGGGCTTTTGTCAATTCATCCACTAAGTCTATTGATAAATGGTTAGTTGGCTCATCCAAAATTAACAAATGCGGTGCGGTAACTAAAACCCGAGCCAATTCGAATCTGCGCCGTTGCCCTGCGGACAATTCGACTAATGGTTTCTCCAATTCTGCCTCAGTAAGTAAACCTAAAGATAAAATCGGCACAATCATTTCCGGGTCAAGTTGCCCGCGCGACAATAGTGCCAGCACTTCATTAGCAATGGCATCGAATCCGGTTAGTTTATCTGCGGCAATGCCCCTGGCAATTAATGGGCTATTTTCTTGACCGACGATCCCGAGGCGCACCCCTGCGGCTGCCGACCTAAACCCGCCTTCTAACGGTAATAGTCCAGCTAAAACCGAAAGCAAAGTTGACTTACCTGAACCGTTGGGGCCCACCACCAGCAGCCGACCACCTGGCTCAATCTCAATCAGTTCATCGGGCAAGCTCAGCCGAATTTGCCCATTATCACCTGTCACTAATGGATCAGTAACTGCAATTATACCGGTGGCATCGTCCGGCAAAATAACTGGCGGTAATTCCGGAAAACATAACTCTTGCGGTGGTTCCGGAATGGCCACTGCGGTCTCCGCTAATTGAATTATCTGTCGGTCAGCAGCTTTCACATGCTGCCGGGCCCGAGTCCCGCGCCGGTGTTTTTGTGAACCTTTTGGTGGCCGCCATTCATCGGATAACCCTTCATAAGAGGCATCAAGTATTTCGGCTAATTCGGCGGCACGCTTTTGTTCTCGTACATAACGGCTACGCCACCTTTTCATGGCGGCTTCTTTAGCTCGGCGATAACGTTCATAACCCGGTTTGCCATAAAGCACTGGGCGCCCATCAATTGACGGATTCAGATCAAAAATTACAGTTGCCACATCGTCCAGTAATTCTCGATCATGGGTTACTAGTACGATGCCGCCGTGCCACTTTATTAATTGTTGAGTTAAATACTCAATACCCGCCGCATCGAGATGATTAGTCGGTTCATCCAATAACAAATAGTCGGCAGCCTCCGCCAACCGGCAGGCCAAACGCACCCGATACCGTTCCCCCACACTCAGCGTGGCAAGTCTCCGGTCAAAATCACGAGGAGCGCCCAGCCGGGTCAGCGCCTCATCAATTTTCCGATCCGCATCCCACGCTTGCAGGTGCTCCGCCCTGGCCAACAGGTCAGCCAATTCCGCATCGCCTAACGAACCCTTGGCTGACACACCACCGGGCGCCTCACTGACGGCCAACTCCCCGCTGATTGTACCGACGCTTGGGCCAGCACTAAGGGCAGCCGCCGCCGCTTCCAACTCAGCGGCCACCTGGCGCACCTCCGCCAAAGCAGATTGCACTAAACCCCCAATCGTCTGACCAGGAGTTACGTCAAGCTCTTGCTCCACGATTGCCAAAGTGCCGCGCCGCCGGACCTCTCCTTTGCTGGGTTTCAACAGCCCAGCCAACAAACCCAATAGCGTTGACTTGCCGGTGCCGTTCTCGCCAACCACGCCAAGCCGCATCCCGCGCGACACACGTAAATCCAAGTCAGTGAACACCGAGTGCCCCGGATACCCAAAGCTAACGCCCGATGCCACCAAATTCACTCGTCCCACTATAACGGGAGAACCGAGTAATTATTCCAGATTTGTGGCGAGGGTCACTTTAGGGTATGGTTAACCATCGCTCTTTCGGCCCGCACTGGGCGCAGCTTGAGAGCCCATCATCTTACTCTGATTGAGATTTATGCTTCGAGATTTATTGTGGCGTTACGCGCGCCCTTATCGCAGCCTGCTCATTGCAGTCTTAGTATTCCAATTCATTTCGGCAATCGGGATGCTGTATTTACCAAACTTAAATGCCCGCATTATTGATAATGGGGTAGCCCAAGGTGATACTGGATACATTTGGCGAATGGGCGCCTTAATGTTAGTGGTGACCATTCTGCGAAGTGCCGCAGCGATTGCCGCAACTTATTTCGCCGCTAAAGGCGCAATGGCAATGGGCCGAGACTTGCGGAATGACATTTATGCACGAGTTAGTGGCTTTTCCGAGCGAGAAATCAGCCTATTTGGCGCAGGATCGCTAATCACCCGCAGCACTAATGATGTGCAACAAGTACAAATGCTGGCGATGACCGGCGCAACGATGCTGGTAAGCGCCCCATTGCTAGCCATCGGGGGCATCATCATGGCATTACAACAAGATGTTAGCCTGTCGTCAGTATTAGCCATTACCGTACCAGTGCTATTAGGTTTATGTGCCATAATCTTGGCCCGGATGGTGCCGCTATTCCGCGCTTATCAAGTTGAAGTGGACAGCATTAACCGAATTATGCGCGAGCAATTAACCGGGGTCCGGGTGGTGCGCGCCTTTGTTCGGGAACATATTGAAGCAGCTCGTTATCGAGTGGTGAATACCAACTTAATGGTAGTGGGCCGTAAAGTTGGATCGTTGTTTGTGCTCACCTTTCCGCTAGCCATGCTGATTATGAATATCACGATGTTAGCGGTAATTTGGTTTGGCTCAGCTCGAGTTGATTCCGGGGCAATACAAATTGGCACCATGTTGGCCTTTTTACAATACGTTGGGCAAATCCTCGGTGGCGTACTGATGGCGACGTTCACCGCGATGATGATTCCCCGCGCCGCAGTTTCGGCCGAGCGGATTAGCGCGGTATTGAAAGAGCAACCTCGAGTACACGATGCCGAGAACCCGGTCACTGCCTTCCCTGCGCCGGGCACCATTGAGTTCGACGATGTCACCTTCACCTACCCTGGTGCTGAGGCGCCGATTCTGGATCGGGTCAGTTTCACCGCGCATCCAGGCCAAACGGTGGCGGTAGTCGGCTCCACCGGCGCTGGCAAAACCACCCTGGTCAACCTGGTCGCTCGCATGATTGACACCACCTCAGGTACCGTCCGCGTGGGCGGAGTTGATGTGCGGGACTTGAAGCTGGATGATCTGTGGGCTACCTTGGGTTTGGTTCCGCAGAAACCTTATTTATTTGCCGGCACGGTCGCTTCCAATGTGCGCTTCGGCAATGAAAATGCCACCGATGCCGAAGTTTGGGAAGCTCTAGAAATCGCCCAAGCGGCCGACTTTGTCCGAGAAATGCCCGATGGTATCAACTCCCGGATCGCCCAAGGTGGCACTAATGTGTCCGGTGGTCAACGTCAGCGACTGGCCATCGCCCGCGCTGTCCTCCGCAAGCCGCCAGTCTTGTTATTGGACGATTCCTTCTCTGCCCTCGATGTCGCCACCGATGCTCGGCTCCGCGCCGCACTATGGCGCTCGCTCCCCCAGGTCACCAAGCTGGTAGTCGCGCAACGAGTAACCACCATTACCGATGCCGACGCGATCCTGGTCTTAGACGATGGCCATGTGGTCGGGTTCGGTACCCACGAACAACTGCTGGAAACCTGCCCCACTTATCGCGAGATTGCGCTTTCCCAAATTTCCGTCGAACAATTGGCCCAAGTGGCGACTCATCGTGAACCCGAACTGGTAGGAGCCGCCCGCTAATGGCACGCAATAAAAAATCGGCAACTCCCGAAATTGAATTGACCGAAGAAGAGAAATACGAAATTGAGCTTGGCGAACAGGCCCGGATTGCCGCCGATTCCTGGGATAGCGTCAAGCCCGGTAAAGCCAGCGATTTCAAAGCTTCCTTTGGCCGCATGATTGGCCTGCTTGGGCCATATAAACCCGCCTTATTCGCAGTAGTACTGCTCTCGATCGCTTCGGTGGCGCTGACCATTTGGGCGCCGCGCATCTTTGGCCGGGCCACTGACCTAGTATTTTCCGGTTTTGTATCTCGGCAGTTCCCGCCCGGCGCCACGCCAGAACAGGCCATAATGGGACTGCGCACGATGGGGCAAGAGCGCTTGGCAGATATGGTTGCCGCGATGCCCAATTTTGTACCGGGCGCAGGGATTGATTTCCCGGCATTGCGAAATGTATTGCTGGGGTTATTGGGGATTTATGCGGTAGCCGCATTATTGAACTGGGCCCAGGGCTTCATTATTAACATTATTATGGTTAAGGCAATGTGGCGCTTGCGAGAGCAAGTTGAAGCCAAAATTAACCGTTTGCCGTTATCGTATTTCGATAAGATGCCGCGTGGGGAACTTATCTCCAGGGTTACTAACGATATCGAAAACATCACCTCCACAATGCAACAGTCCATTTCTGGGGTAATCACCGCTGTTTTAATGCTAATCGGGGTAATTGCCATGATGTTCTCGATGTCCTGGCGGTTGGCATTATTGGCCATGATTGTGTTACCGATTATGGGTGTGGTTTTCGGTGTTATTGGCCCCAAATCGCAGAAAGCTTTTGGGGTGCAATGGCGCAAAGTTGGGCGCCTAAATGCTCGAGTTGAAGAATCTTTTTCCGGCCACGCCTTAGTCAAAACCTTTGGGCGCCGTAAAGATTTCCAAAACAACTTCGCTAAAGATAATGCCGAGTTGTACGATGCCAGCTTTAAGGCACAATTCCTCTCCGGGATCATGATGCCCGCCATGTTTATTGTAGGTAACTTGCAGTTCATCGCGATCGCGATCGCCGGTGGGTTATCAGTAGCCAATGGAGCAATTACTTTGGGCGGTTTGCAGGCCTTTATGCAATACACCCAAATGTCTATGGACCCGATGGCACAACTCGGTTCCATGATTGCCACGGTGCAATCAGGTACGGCCTCTGCTGAGCGGGTATTTGAGCTGCTAGATGCCGATGAACAGTTGCCCGATACCACCACTCAAACCACAGTAATCGAAAACCCTGCCCTCAAAGGGACTAATCAGATTTTCACTGATGGCAATATCGCCTTCCAAAACGTGAGATTCTCTTACGACCCGGAAAAGCCACTCATTGATGACTTATCTTTCCAGGTTCACCCTGGTCAGACGGTTGCCATCGTGGGCCCTACCGGCGCCGGGAAAACCACATTAGTCAACTTGCTTATGCGCTTTTATGAACTTGATGGCGGCGCTATTCTGATTGACGGGGTTGATACCTCCGACCTAACCAGAAGCGAATTGCGGACAAAAACCGGTATGGTACTCCAAGATACTTGGCTATTTGCCGGGACCATTATGGAAAACATCCGATATGGCCGCCAAGATGCGACCGATGACGAAGTTATCCAAGCTGCGAAAGCTACTTATGTGGATAGGTTTGTCCATTCCCTGCCCGATGGTTATCAAACGGTTTTAGAAGAGGATGCGGCAAACCTCTCGGCAGGTGAGCGCCAGCTTATTACCATTGCGCGGGCATTCCTATCTGATCCGCAGATACTTATTCTGGATGAGGCCACCTCATCGGTTGATACTCGCACCGAAAAACTATTGCAAAGCGCAATGGCCAAATTGCGGCACGGGCGTACGGCTTTTGTAATTGCACACCGGCTTTCTACGATTCGGGACGCGGATTTAATTCTGGTGATGGAGCACGGAGACATCGTCGAACAAGGCAATCACGATGAGCTGATCGCAAAAGACGGACCTTATTCCCGGCTTTACAATTCCCAATTCTCCGGGGCATTTGCCGACGAGGAGCTGGTTGCCGCCGCTGCCGGTCGCTAAACTCATCTTTCGTGGCCGTAACCCCTGACCCGCTGATCGGGCGCGTCATTGACGGCAGATACCAGATCAAATCTCGCATTGCCCGAGGTGGGATGGCCACGGTCTATGTCGCCGTGGACAAACGCCTCGGCCGCGATGTCGCCGTTAAGGTAATGCACCAACACCTCGCACAAGGGGTTGATGGGGCAGCTTTTGTGTCCCGATTCCGCCGCGAAGGTAGGGCGGCAGCCCGGTTGGCCCACGCCAATACAGTGGCAGTGTTTGACCAAGGCTTAGATGGGGATATCTCATTTATCGTCGAGGAATACGTTCCCGGCACAAACCTTCGCAAAGAACTAAAGACTTTCGGAACTTTGCCACTCGGTAAAAGTTTGGCAGTTCTGGAACAAGTTTTAGCTGCGGTTGGAGCGGCCCACCGCAAAGGGCTAATTCACCGGGACATAAAACCCGAAAACGTATTAATTGACGATAATGGGTCAATAAAAATTACTGATTTCGGATTAGCCCGGGCTGTCACTGAAGTAACCAGTACTACTACCGGGACTATTCTGGGCACGATGGCGTATTTAGCGCCCGAAGTAATTGCTGCTGGTATTTGCGACCCGCGAACTGATGTTTATGCCATAGGCATTATGGGATATGAAATCTTGACCGGTCGCCTCCCCCACGATGCCAATTCGCCAATTCAAATGGCTTTCCAACAAGTGCATGAAGATGTACCTGCCCCGATCACGTTGGTGCCGTGGCTACCGCCGGAACTTTCCGATTTGATGGCCCGGTTCACCGCCCGGAATCCCGGCCAACGCCCGGTCGATGGGGATCATGCCCTAGCCGAACTGCGTGCGGTACGGGACCAGGTGCTGGCCGAACATCCTCATCTGTTGGGCCGCCGCGCCGCCCCGCCCGAGGATTACGAAGAGCCGGATACTGGCGAAATCCCCGGCCTAGGCGAGGGCATCGGGTCTGCGGAACTCGCTGCTGAGCTGGATGAACTAGCCGAGTCCCCGGCCCACGCCCCGGTTCCGCCGCCAGGGCTTGGAGATGAGGAACCTGAAACTGCGGTTCCGCTCGATTCGCTTCTGTTGCATGAAATTCCCACTTCGCCGTTTACTCCGGCCGAGGGAGTTCCGCTAGTCCCGGTGCCTTCCGTCACCGGTTCGCTGCCCTCTATCGTTTCGGCCGCCTCGACTACCGGCATTATTGAGCTGCCCGATGACCTGGTCGCGTCCGCCCCTAAAACTGGCCGTCGGGTAAGCGGTCGGTCCAAGGCCGCCAAACCCCGGCGCCGCTCCGCGATGTTGTTCGCGCTATTGGCCTCGTTATTGCTGGTCGCGGGCGTAGGCGCGGGCCTGTGGTGGTGGTTCACCGGCGGCCCCGGCGCCTGGACTGCGGTGCCCGAACGCCTAATTGACATGCCCGAAGAGTCGGCCATCAGCTACCTCACCTCCCACCACCTACTCACCGAAGTTCATCGTCAGTATTCCGACGATGCGCCCACGGGCGAGGTGGTCGGGGTGGCGCCGCCGCCTGGCACGCGGGTGCGACGCGGCGAAATCGTGCAGCTCACCATCTCAGACGGGGTTCGGAAAGTCACTGTCCCTCGCGGCCTCATCGGCGCTTACCATCCCGATGCCGAGGCGGCGTTACGCGAGGCCGGGGTACGATTCGGCCCGTTAGCCCGCGAATATTCCGACACCGTGCCGCTGGGCCAAATAATATCCGTGTCCGAACCTGAAGGCACCGAGATCCCGCACTACACGGTAGTTACGGTCACTATCTCCAGCGGTCGGCGCCCGATTACCGTGCCACAACAGGTTGGCCGGACTCGGCACGATGCCGAACAACTACTCGACTCGCTTGGCCTGCTGGTTTTCTTCACGGACGATGAACCCAGCGATTCGATGCCCAAGGGCATCGTCGTTTCGCAGGACCCGCCCAACGGCACCATCGTGCTTCGGGGTGACACCATCCGGTTGACCGTATCTTCCGGTCCGCCGGGCGAGGGCGAATAGCTATTCGCCGATGCCGCCTTCTTCGCCAGGCTGGTTAATACCCGGATCAGGCGGCTCCTCAGTGTTCGAACTGCTGCCGGCATCCCCTTCCGCACCAGTGCTTGGCGGAGACGTGGGGGTGGGGGGAGGTGTTGGGGTTGGAGGTGTGGGTGCTGGAGGTTCAGGAGTCGGTGGGGTGGGAATTGGGCTCGGCACTACCGCCGCTACTGGCGCAGCCGGAGGCGCAGCGACCGGCGGAGGTGCTACCGGTGAGGTTGCGGCTGGCGCAGGCTGAGACGCCGGCGGTTCGGCGGCACTAGCCTCAGTCGCATTGGCATCTAACGGCAACACAAAGCCCGAACCACTCAACGGCAAACCGCCCAAACCGCTTGGCCGAGTGACTGCCATGAATTCGAAATGCCACGGCTCGGGCTTAACCCCGCCTGGCCGGGCCCAACTGGGATTTTCCCAACCGAACGCCGGGGCGTTTTCCACTAGCCAGTTGTACTCTTCCGAAAGTCCGCCATAAAGTGAGCCACCGAAATCAACTGCCAACCCCCAACCATGCATTGATGAACCTGGGGTAGCTGCTAAACGCGGTTTGGAAAGCGCTAACTGAATTTGGGACTCAAATGTGCGATAACTTGATCCGATCGGTAAGTCATAACCAAATTGCGCTCTAAAGGCATCGTTCAATGCGATAAGCGCCCCGGCTGCATCGCATCGGGCTTGCTGACCTTTAGCAAAAGGCAACTCACACAATATCTCTAGCGGTAAATAGCCATTGGGATAGCCCTCGGTACTAAGGCTATACTTGGCAACTAAGCTATTAATCAGTTCCGCTAAAGTACTGTATTGCAGTTGTTCCCCAGCTAATTCGATGTCAGTTGATTCCAGTTCCGGCAGAGTTATGGAAACCACGGCCCCATCGAAAGTATCTGGTGACATTAAACTAGCTAGATAAACTGCAATATAGCTGACATCGTCCCAGGTAACTTCGGCTAGTTCGATATCCCGCCCGTCAACGGTTACCGAGGTCAGCAATTCAACCGCTTCACCTTCGAGTTCGATTCCGTCAACTAACTCAGTTTTATTAACTAGCTCGTTTTCACTAACTAGCTCGTTTTCATTAACTAGCTCGTTTTCATTAACTAGCTCGTTTTCATTAACGAGTTCTGTTTCATTAACTAGCTCATTTCCGTTTGCTAGCTCTGCGCTAATCCCCTCAGCCGGAGCGTAATGCTCCAATACCAAAGCCAGTTGCAAAGCAGTAATGGAAACTTTGCCACCAAACCCCTGGGCCACTGGGTCTTCCCCGGCCTGCTGCAGCACCGTAATTACCCGTTCCAGAGTGACCGAATCTCGTTGGATGCGCCCGATGTGCCCGACTGAGACGCCGACGGGCTGGGGAACTCCTGGTATTTGCGGCTGGTATGGCGCGGTGGCAGTGAGCGGCGCCAAGCCCTCGGCAATCTCCTGGTCAGTCATATTCGCATAAGCTGCCGGGGCACTTAACGGGGAAATCAAAGCAAGAACTACGCCACTACCCAGCAGCATGATCCGTTGTTTTGGTGGTAATAAACACGGAAGTTTCCGCCACCATACGGTGTGCGGTTTCTTTGCTACCGCCAGATGCCGAGCCATCTAATAACCACCAAACCACTACAACTCCTGCGGAAATCCCGCTCCGCAGCCGGTCGCTTACCTTAAAGCGATAAGCCATTAAACTATGGCTGAATTCGGACAATTCCGATAGCGGTATCGCCGTAAGTTATCCAATTGTTAGCAAGAGGCCGTTAACAAGAAGGCATCAGATTTGGATGAACTGCAAGAACCTTATTGCAGCATTTCGGCGATGAGGAAGGCAACCTCAAGTGATTGCTCATGATTGAGCCGAGGGTCAACCAGGGTTTCGTAGCGCCGAGCCAAGCTAGCTTCATCAATTAACCCACTGCCACCCATGACTTCGGTGACATCATCCCCGGTCAACTCCATATGCAAGCCACCTGGCACAGTGCCCAGCTCGCGATGAACTTCAAAGAATCCGCGCACCTCATCAACCACCGCACTGAACAGCCGAGTTTTGTAGCCGTTATCGCTGGTGATGGTATTGCCGTGCATCGGGTCTGTCATCCAGGTAACGCTGCGCCCTTCATCGCGGATGCGTTGCACTACGGGCGGTAAGTTGGTGCGTACTTTATCTGCCCCCATGCGCACAATGAATGTCAGCCGCCCCGGCCGGTTAGTTGGGTTGAGCTTGTCAGCCAGGGCGAGGGCATCGTCGCCGGAGGTATTGGGGCCAAGTTTGACCGCAACCGGGTTAAAGATGTTGGCCAGAAATTCGATATGGGCCCCAGCCAACTGACGGGTCCGCTCGCCGCACCAGAGCAAATGCCCGGAAGTATCGTAGGCCAAACCGTTTTCGCTATTAAGGCGAGTAAGCGCTCGCTCATAATCTAAGATTAAGGCCTCGTGGGATAGATAGAATTCAGTGGTATTCAGCGCTTCGGATTCCGCGCCGGCGGCGGCCATAAATTTAATTGCCCGGTCAATTTCAGTAGCAGTTTGTTCATACCGGGCATAAGTGGGATTTGACATAAATCCCCGGTTCCAAGCGTGGACTTGCCGTAAATTTGCATAACCACCATCAGTAAAGGCTTTAATCACATTAGCCGTTGCCCCAGAAATTAAATATGCTTGCTCTAAGCGGTTTGGATCTGGAGTCCGAGCTGCTGAATTGAACTCAAAACCATTTACCATGTCACCCCGATAAACTGGTAGAGTTATCCCATCTCGGGTTTCGAATTCATCAGAACGCGGCTTCGCATATTGCCCCGCCATTCGGCCAATCTTCACCACTGGCAACGAAGTTCCGTGCATTAATATGACGGCCATTTGTAGAATTGTGCGCAGCTTGTTACGCACCCGTGACGCATTAGCCTCGGCGAAATTCTCGGCGCAGTCACCGCCCTGCAATACGAAGGCTCCCCCAATGCTGGCGGCTGCCATTGCGCTAGTTAAGTTATCTATTTCCGCAAAGGTAACTATGGGCTTGGCTCGATTAAGCCGAGAAATTGTGGTTGCCAAAGCTTCCGGGTCCGGCCAGCTTGGTTGTTGTAAAGCTGGCCGATCCCGGAAGGCGTCAATATTAGTGTCCGCCAACATGCGGAGTGTATGGCTCACCAATGTCAGCGAGCATATCTTTAAACCACTTCTGGTCAGTATTAAACGGCTTACCACCGGCAATGCGCGGGAAAGCAATTGCTTTCAGCTTGTCGCCATCTTCTTCATCTTGCCCGATAACACCGCTCTCGCCTTTCAATGCGGAATCCACGGCATAATCACACATCTCTTTAATGAGCTTTAAATCAGCATCATTAGCGCGCGCCGAACGAGAGAAGTAACCGGACTTCTGCACCATTACCTTTTCGGCGTCCAATAGCTTAGCGAATTGCTCGCCAAACCATTTACCGGGGTTGATTTCATCCAAGCGAACATGGCCAAATGGGTCACGGTTTACGGTTTGACCACTTGATTCCATCTGCTCGATGATTTCATGCATACCGGCACCTTCGGATAGGAAGATGTTGACATTACCCTTGGAATCCATAATCTTCTTGAGGCGCTTAGCTTCCTCTTCGATATTGATATCCATTTCGGGCACATAAACCGCGTCAATGTCCCAGCGCTCTTTACTCAAGCCCAAGGCGGGTGCCCATTCTTGGGTATCCAGCCACTTGCGGTAATCAGCGGCTGCTGCGGCAGTCAACCAACCACAGTGACGGCCCATAACCTCGTGGATAATCAACATCCGAGCGCCGGAGCGGTGTTCGCCCACAATGTTTTCAGCAAACTTGGCAGCTTGTTCCGCAGCCGTCCAAGCACCCAGCGATTGCTTAATCGGGATGATGTCATTGTCAATCGTCTTGGGCAGACCCACTACCGTTAATTCATAGCCGTTATCGTGTAGATAAGCAGCTAAATCAGCGGCGGTGGTATTGGTGTCATCGCCACCAATTGTGTGCAATACATCTACCCCATCGGCCTTTAGCCGCTCAGCCGCAACAGTTAGCGGATTTTCGCCTTCTTTTACCAACCCGCGCTTTACGCAGTCGGCGGCGTTTGTCAATTTAACGCGCGAATTACCAATCGGCGAACCACCAAATTTAGTGAGAATGTGCGCTTGTTTGCGGCCTTCATCGGAAACCACCATTTTGTCACCACGCAATAAGCCCCGATAACCGTGCTGATAAGCGATGATTTCGATGGAGGGGTCAATTTCGTTGTACCGCTCAATTAGATACCCAACTGCGGCGGAGAGACACGGGGCAAAACCACCCGCAGTTAATAGGGCGACTCGACGTACTGACATTTTCGGATGTGTCCTTACTTTCTTCTCTTTATTGACCGGCTCTGGTCGGTTAATTACTTTCGGCTTTTGGTTCGGCATTGCCCTCTTTACGAGCAGCAGCCTTTTCGGCGGTAATTCTGGCTTTTACCGTTGCAGCATATTCATCTACATATTCTTGGCCAGATAAATCAACTAAGGCATACATGATTTCATCGGTAATCGCCCGTAAAACCACCCGGTCGTTTTCCATCCCGGCGTACCGGGAAAAGTCGAGCGGTGGCCCAAATTTGACGCCGATGGAAACTGGCTTAGGCATAACCTGGCCGACTGGTTGGGCCTTATCGGTGCCGATCATAGCGACCGGGATTACGGGCGCCCCGGATTCGAGGGCTAGCTTGGCCACCCCGACTTTACCTTTATACAGCCGACCATCGGGGCTCCGGGTGCCTTCCGGGTAGATGCCGAACAACTCCCCTTTTTTCAACACTTTTAGCCCGGTGCGCAGCGCTCCATCGGCCTTCCCGCCGCTGCGGTCAACCGGGATGGTGCCGACCCCACGCATGAACCCGGCAACCGCGCGGCCCTTAATCCCGGTGCCGGTGAAGTAGTCGGATTTACCCATAAACTTAATCCGGCGAGTCAGCACCAAGGGCAGCACAAACGAGTCAATTACCGCGAGATGGTTAGAAGCCAAGATGGCCGGGCCAGTTGTTGGGACATAGTCCAGCCCCTCCGACCAAGGCCGGAAATAGGCGTTCATGGCCGGGCCACCTACCACATGGCGCAGCAAGTTATAAAACAGCGCGTTATCGTCGGGGTCACGGGCCACAAGTACAGCCTAGTATCATCCCCATGACCTCGCCGAACAACGGAGCAAATTTGTCCGGGCATGGCCCTACGCCGGGGCACGGCTATGCCGAGGGGCAAGGGCCAACCGCCAAACGTTACGGGCCGCGCGACTGGCCAGCCAGCGAAGAAGTCATTGCCTTAGAAGAGGCTGACAGTCATTTCACGCCGCCCCGCCCCCAAAAAATACTGACCTCCGCCGACCCCGTCCGCCGCCTAGCCAGCCTCGGCGCAATCATCGGGCCGCTACTGGCAATAACTGCGCTAATTCTCCGCGCCGGAATTGGCCCTGGGCCGACCGTCACCGGCCTGCTTTGGTTTGCCGCCAGCCTGTTTATCGTCAGCCTCATCGTGCTGCTCGCAAAAATGCCGTCGAAAACTAGTGATAGCGATGGTTTTCATGATGACGGGGCGGTGGTTTAAGGGTTTAATTCCCGATGCCAGCACTGCGTTTACTACTGTCCACCTGAATCCCGGCAATTAGTTTCCGGCCACATCAGCTATTTCCAATTACATCAGCTATTGGCGAGCTAAGTCAGCGGCGCCAATCATGCCGGCATCGTTCCCTTGTTGCGCTAATTCAATTTGGGCGACCGGCCGATGTGCAAAGGCGGAAAGCCGATTCTTGAAGGCCGTCCGGGCGGATTGCAAAATCAAATCGCCAGTCTCCGCCACGCCACCCCCGATTACAATAAGCTCGCTATCCAATAGCGCAGTTACGGAAGCGGCGCCGTGTCCTAGCCAATGCCCCAATTCATCAAAAACCTTAATTGCTAGCGGATCGCCAGCCTCCGCAGTTTTGGTGATAAGCGGGCCAGTGATGTTGTCCGGATCACCCCCGGCAGCTTCCAACAGCGCAGCCCCTAAATCGGGCCGGGAAACTACCGCGCGCCGGGCATGTTTAGTCAGCGCCGAACCGGAAGCGTACTGCTCCCAACAGCCTTCATGCCCACAACCACAGCTATGACCATGCGGCACAATTTGCATATGTCCGACTTCCGCTCCCGCGCCAAATTTTCCGCGCACTAGCCTGCCGTCAATGATGATCGCCCCACCAAGCCCGGTGCCCACCGTTAGCATCAACATATCGGTTACCTCGCGACCGGCACCGAATTTGAATTCCGCCCAACCGGCGGCGTTGGCATCGTTCTCAATCACAATTGGAACGTCATTAGCTAATAGCGCTTTGACGTTTTCAGCGAGCGGATAATTACGCCATCCGATATTGGGCGCAAAACTCACCGTAGCCCGGTCGGAGTTAACAAAGCCCGCCGCAGCAATTCCAATTGCCCCGATGTCATAACGGCTCATTAAGGCATTGCACGATGCCGCAATGGCGCGGTCAATACTGGCCGGGTCATTTGCATCGGTGGGGGTGCGGATTTGATCCAGGATTTTGCCGGTTTCGTCAACCACCCCGGTCGCGATTTTAGTTCCGCCGATATCCACCCCAATAGTCAGCACCCGCTCAGCATAGCGAAAAATAGTGATAAAACTCTGTACGTTTGGGCAGGTACGCTCCCTCGCCCGCTTCCAATGTCGGGGTTGGTAACGCCAAAGCCCTCAAAACGTTACCCAGCCCGACACGCTATCTACGGCTGCCTCTGCGAACCTAGACCAGGTTTGTCCGTGGGCTGTTTTACCTTGCTAAATATGAGAACGGGAGCTGCGGTGGATGTCCACTGGCAGCCGACGTTTGCCGATTTGGGCACCCCGCTGTCCGAGGTGACGTTTGTGGTGGTTGACCTGGAAACTACCGGCACGCGCGCGGGCGACGCCGGGATTACTGAGATCGGCGCAGTCAAAGTGCGCGGCGGCGAAGTGCTGGGCGAATTTGAGTCGCTGGTCAACGCTGGGCGGCCCGTTTCCGCTTTCATTGCGCGGCTCACCGGCATCACGCAGGCGATGGTTTCGACTGCTCCCGACATTGACTTGGTGCTGCCAACTTTCTTGGAGTGGGCGCACGGCTCGGTGTTAGTAGCTCACAACGCTCCGTTTGATGTGGGGTTTTTACGGGCAGCCTGCCGGGAACGCGGTTACGAGTGGCCGGGGTTTACCGTGGTGGACACGCTGCCGCTAGCGCGGCGGGTGGTCACTAAGGATGAGGCTACGGATCACAAACTCGGCACGCTGGCTCGGGTGTTCCATGCCGAAGTTGACCCCAACCACCGAGCCTTAGCCGACGCCCGCGCCACGGTTGACGTGCTTCACGGGCTGTTTGGTCGGCTGGGCTCCCTAGGGGTCACTCACTTAGAAGACTTAGCGACTGCCGGAGACCCGGTGCCAGTCGAGGTGCGGCGCAAAGCCTCCTTGGCCGACGGGCTGCCCGAAGCGCCTGGCGTTTACCAGTTCATCGGGCCAAATAACGAAGTGCTCTACATCGGCACCTCCAACAACTTGCGCAAACGGGTGCGCAGTTACTTTACGGCTGCCGAAAAACGAAAACAGATCACCGAGATGGTGCGCATCGCTGAGCGGGTAAATCCAGTGGTTTGCGCCACGCCCCTTGAGGCAGCGGTACGGGAGCTTCGCCTAATTACCGAACATTCACCTCGATATAACCGGCGCTCCAAACATGGTGACCGGGTCTATTGGCTACGGTTGACTGACGAGGCCTATCCACGCTTGACGGTATCCCGGGAGTTAGTAGCTGGGCTGCCTGCTATTGGGCCGTTCGGGTCACGGATCACGGCCACCGAGGCGATGCTGGCAATCCAACAAGCTATTCCCATCCGGCAATGTAATCAAAAATTATCGCCTAATCCTCGCTCGCCGGTGGCTCCATGCGCGCTCGGTGGCATGGGGCGGTGTTGCGCGCCTTGCCAGGGTGGTGGACTTGCGGACGATGAATACGCATTGGCCGTTGCCGCAGCGTCCGAGTCGCTGACCGGTGACCCGTCGTTGGTGATCTCTGCCCATGCCGCCAAAGTGGCTGAGTTTGTTGCCGCCGAGCAATTTGAGGCTGCGGCGGTCGCGACCTCCCGGCTCAAAACCTATTTAAATGCCGCCGCGAAAGCTCAACGGCTACTCCCCTTGGCCAGATGTCCCGAACTGGTCGCCGCTGCTCCAACGCCTTGCGGCGGCTGGGAAATCATCATCGTCCGGTACGGCAAACTTGCTGGCGTGGGCACTTGTGAGCCGCACGATGATGTCGCTGCCCAAATCCGTGCCTTGCGGGCCACGGCTGAGCAGGTGGCTCCGGCCACGGCGCCGATGCCAGCTTGTTTGCCCGAAGAGTCGCATTTGATTTTGAACTGGCTGGAGGCTCCGGGGGTGCGCCTGGTCCATGCGGAGACCCCTTGGGCTTTACCTATCAAGTCGGCCCTCTCCCACGTTGATTTGAAAGAGGTTTCCGAGGCGGTTGCCAGCCACTACGCCACAGCCCAACAAACTCTGGCCGATGCCTCGGATTTACCTGCTCAGCCGCTACACTTGGTAGATGGGCAAGTCGAGGTTCTTAGCTCTAAGTTCGGCAATCTGGATGTTAGCAATTGCCATGACGCTGGGGGGCTGCTCTATCGTGCGGCCTAACCCCGTCGAGGCAGCCATCCCCTTGGAGGGCGCATTGCTGGAAGGCGATTATCAAGGCGTAATTACGCGCACCGATGGTCAAGCATCCTGGCCGGAAGAAGTTGCTACCGCCACTGTGACTGACGGCGGCGCGATGGCTAATTTCTACGCTGGTTGCAACCGGATGCGGGCGCCCATTACGGCAGATGGCATCGGGCCAGCAATAAGCACTAGGATGATGTGCCCTGATATGACCAATGAGGATCATCTGGCAGCGCAGTTGGACTCTGGCCAGTTCTTAAAACACAGCGAGAGCAGTTTTAGTGTCGGTGATATCATGTTTAGCCGCGTAGGATAATCCTGTGCTAACCGCTTTTGTACTGATTGATACTGACCCTGGTCACATTCCCGAGGTAGCTGCCCAAGTGGCTAACCTGCATGGCGTATCGGAGTGTTACTCGGTGGCTGGTGACTACGACCTAATCGGCATCGTGCGTGTGCGGGATCATAATGAATTGGCCGATGTTATCGCCGATGGAATTTCTAAAGTGCCAGGCGTGGTGCGCACTAAAACTATGATCGCTTTCCGCACTTATTCGAATAATGAGCTGGAGCAGGCATTCGCCCTCGGCCTTGAATAAGCTTAAGCGCCGAGTTTCTGGTGAGGGGCGGGGACCGACCAGTGCAATTTCAGCGCGACGAGCCTAAATCCCGCGATCCCGGCGATTACCACTAAGGCGGTCCAGTCATTTAGCCAGCCGAGCCTGGCAAATAGCACGATTGCCGCCGCCCCCAAACAGGCCGGAATGGCATAGAACTGCCGGTCCGCGAACACTAGGGGAACGTTGTCCGTGAACAAATCCCGCACTACGCCGCCGCCAATCCCGGTAACCAGGCCCGCAACCGCAGAAGCTAAAGCGCCCATCCCGTATTCCAGGCCCTTTACCGTGCCGACCCAAACAAATAGAGCCAAGGCAAAAGCATCCAGAATAACCACGGCTTTAGTGCGATTAGCTATCCAGGGATACAAAAAGTAAACGACAACTCCCCCACCAACTGCCGCAGCCAAAAACCGCCAGTTACTAATCCCGACCGGTGGAATAGACCCAATCATCACATCGCGTAACACACCACCGGCTAACGAGGCCGCCCAAGCCAGCACTAATACCCCAAAGACATCTAGCCCGCGCCGAATCCCGGCCAGCCCCCCAGCTAAACCCGAAATAAAAATAGCTGCTAACTCGAAAAACAAATCTAGCCGTAACGCCGAAATCAATTCCGCTAACGCCTCAACCGGCGGCGGATCAACCACGGCAGTAAACACAAGTCAATTCTGCCAACATATCTAAGATCACGCTGGATCAGAAAATATTCGACTCGTGTGCCACCAAGAATTCAAGCGGCATTAGGCGCATAATAGTTTTATGGCAGTTCGTCGCTCTTTCGCATCGTCCAGAGGCTTGCGGATTGCGCTGCCTACCTTGGTGATCGCGGCGCTCGGTGCCGGAGCGATGTATTTGGGTGCTCCGCCCACTGCCCCGGCCGAGGCGGAAGATTTGCCGCTAGTCACCACCGGCTCGACCTCGCCGGTTGCGGAACTCTCCACTGCGGAAATTCCCACTGCGGTAGTTAGCCCAATGGCAGCTACAAACTCGGAAGGTGACTGCCCGCTGGTCAACACTTTTACCCTGACAATTACCGCCGGCTCTCCTACCTGCGATGATATCTTAAAAGCGGCAGGCCCGTACACAGCAGCCGTGTTAGCGCCGGATTCCCGGATGGAATTAGGCCGGGAACTTGCCTGGTCGGACGGGAAATGGAATTGCTCCCGGAATTATGATCAAACCGGGCAGACCATGAACGCGCACGGCCTAGCTTGCAGTAACGGGGCTTCGGCTTTCTTGCTGGTCAGCGAATAGCTGAGTTAATCCCGCGCACTGGCTAACTGCCAGCCAGTTAGCACCTCAATCGCCGACCCATCATCAATAGCTGCTCCCGCGAGGTTCATCCCGTCGCGTAACCGCTCCAGCAACGTTCCGTCGTTAACGCTGGTGCCCGGCAAAGTGCCATCAGCCACCAACGCCGCCGCCGCGTTCAACAATACCGTCTCGCGGATGGGCCCTTGCTGGCCACCGCTCAGCACGGCTAGGGCAACGCGGGCATTTTCGCCAGCATCCCCCCCGCGCAACTCGGGAATTGTGGTGGGAGTCAGGCCCAGGTCAGCCGCTGGGTCAATCCGATGCACGATGACATCGGCGGGCGGATTGGCATCGTTATCTAAGTTAAGCCGCACTTCCCATATGGTTGCTGGCCCGGTAGCTGCCAGCTCGTCTAACCCATCGTCCCCCCGGAACACCAAAGCCGAAGTCCCCCGGCTGGCGAACACCCCGGCCATAAGCGGAGCCATCCGGGCATCCGCGCACCCGACAGCCGTGGCAGCCGGGGATGCCGGGTTTGTCAGTGGCCCTAAAAAGTTGAATGCAGTAGGAATGGCGATCTCTTTCCGGGCCATCCCCGCATGTCGCATCGAAGGGTGAAATACCGAAGCGAAGCAGAAAGTGATCCCGGCTTCGGTGGCAATGGCGGCGATTCGCTCCGGCGGATGATCTAAGCGAATCCCTAATGCTTCTAAAACATCGGCGGAACCGGACTTGCTGGACGCGGCCCGGTTGCCATGTTTGACCACGCATAGGCCGCAAGCCGCAATAACGATCGCCGCCATCGTCGAGATATTTACGGTGTTTGCCCGATCGCCGCCCGTTCCGACGATATCTACAGTGGTACCAGGAACCTCAATCCGGGTGGCGTGAGACAACATGGCTTCGGTGAGGCCGGCCAACTCCTCTATCGTCTCACCTTTGGCCCGCATCCCCATCAAGAACGCAGCTAATTTGGCCGGTGAGACCGCGCCCGCCATAACTTCGCCCATCGCCCAGTTGGCCTGGGCTTGGCTGAGGTGCCCTCCACCCACTAGGTGGTTTAACACATTAGGCCAAGTCAAGTCGCCTGACACGGATTCAGTACTCACGAAAGTGGATTATGCCACCTAGGTGAGACACTTTTGGCGCTAGGTAAGGGGGGAACTTGATTTAAGTTACTGCTCAATCGTTATTACCGATACCTCAACTAGGAGCACAAAGAATGCCGACTTACAATTTGCCAGATTTGCCGTATGATTATGCCGCTTTAGAGCCGCACATTTCTGGCAAGATTATGCAGTTGCACCACGATAAGCATCACGCTGCTTATGTGACTGGCGCTAACACCGCTTTGGAGCAATTAGCTGAAGCCCGCGATAAAGGTGACCTAACTTGGGTTAACCAACTCGAAAAGAATTTGGCTTTCAATTTGGGTGGCCACATTAACCACTCTATTTTCTGGCAAAACATGTCCCCCAATGGTGGCGGTGAACCTACCGGCGCTTTGCTGGACCAGATCAACCAAGACTTTGGCTCGTTCGAGAAATTCAAGAAGCACTTCGCTGCGGTCGCTGCCGGCGTGCAAGGCTCCGGTTGGGCCATCCTGGCTTGGGATTCCATCGGCCAACGGCTAGTCATCGTGCAGCTCTTCGATCAGCAAGGCAATCTGCCCATCGCTCTGACCCCCATCGTGATGCTGGATGTCTGGGAGCACGCTTACTATCTGGATTATCTGAACGTGCGTGCTGACTATGTAACCGCTTGGTGGAATGTAGTCAACTGGGACGATGCCGCTGCCCGCCTAGCACGCGCCAAGACCCAGACCAACGGACTCCTAGTCCCATAGTTCGGTAAGGTACGCTAACACTTCGTGATTACGGCTAGCGCGCTCAGCCTGCGCATCGGGCCTCGGCTTTTGTTGGAGCCCACTAGCTTTCGCGTAGGAAGTGGCGACCGCATCGGGCTGGTGGGCCGTAATGGCGCTGGGAAGACTACGCTCACGCGCGTCTTGGCCGGGGATAGTTCAACGGACGATGCCAACGCCCCATCGCTTGAGGCTACTGGGGACAGCGAATCTGCCGCTGGCTCGGCCATTTCCACCACCGGCACCGTGAGCCGCACCGATGAGATCGGCTACCTCCCCCAAGACACTCATGTAGTGGACCCGACCATGCTCGCAATGGATCGGGTCCTTTCTGCGCGCGGCCTGGACTATCTAGTCCAGGAAATGGCCGCGACGGAGAAAAACATGACTTCATCCGACCCGGATGTGATGGCACGCGCGCTCGAGCGTTACCCTAAGCTGGAAGCTCGGTTTGTGGCGGCGGGTGGTTATGCCGCCGAATCCGAAGCGCAACGAATTGTCAAAAACTTAGGGATTGATGCCCGTGTTTTGAGTTCCCAAATGGGGCATTTATCGGGTGGTCAGCGGCGCCGAGTAGAATTAGCTCGAATATTATTTTCCGGGGCGCCCACTTTATTATTGGATGAACCGACTAACCACCTAGATGCGGACTCCATCATTTGGCTCCGGGAATTCTTAAAAACTTATCCCGGCGGCTTCATCGTAATTAGCCACGATATCGAATTACTGCGTGCCTGCGCCAATAAAATTTGGTATTTAGATGCCAACCGGGCCCAAATTGATCAATACAATTTGGGTTGGGATGCTTACGTCATCGCGCGTGAGCAAGATGAAAAGCGGCGCCGCCGAGAACGCGCAAATGCGGAAAAGAAAGCCGCCGCGCTGATGGCTCAAGCCGAGACGATGCGCGCCAAAGCCACCAAAGCCGTAGCCGCACAACAGATGATCCGCCGTGCCGAGGAGATGCTACGCAACACCTCCACCGACCCGGTCCGCGACAAAGTTGCCAACCTGCGCTTCCCCGACCCAGCTCCCTGTGGCCGGGTGCCCCTTACCGCTGAAGATTTGTCCAAAAGCTACGGTTCCCTGGAAGTATTTACCGGGGTTGACCTGGCGATTGACCGAGGCGCCAGGGTGGTTATCCTGGGCTTAAACGGCGCCGGGAAAACCACTTTGTTACGGCTGCTCGCCGGGGTCGAGGACCCCGATACCGGCCGAGTAGTGCCTGGCCACGGGCTCAAACTTGGTTACTACGCCCAGGAGCACGACACCCTCGACCGCTTTGACACCGTGCTCGGCAACTTGCGCCACGCTGCCCCAGATTTGACCGACACTCAAGTGCGTACCGTGCTCGGGTCATTCTTATTCAGCGGGGACGATGCCGAGAAACCTGCTTATGTGTTATCTGGCGGGGAAAAGACCCGGCTCGCGTTGGCTACCCTGGTAGTCTCCAAAGCCAATGTGCTATTACTAGATGAGCCGACCAATAACTTGGACCCCGCCTCGCGCGAGGAAATCCTTAACGCTTTGCGAACTTATCAAGGCGCCATCGTGATGGTCACGCACGATGAGGGCGCCGTGGATGCGCTCAACCCCGAGCGGGTTTTGCTGCTGCCCGATGCGGACGAAGACCTCTGGAACGAGAGCTACCGGGAACTGGTCTCCCTCGCCTAGTTGGCCCCGGAGGGGTTGGACACATATAACCGTTCCTCAAGGTCGTCAGCTTGAGCCTGAGTTAAATCGCTCAAATTTACATGGCTGAATTGACATCGGTTACAACAACCTCAGGCAGCAGATGGAACGCCGGTATGTGTTTCGGGCCACAGTGGTGAAATGGCGGCGATCATTAATAGCTTACTGGCCCGACGCCGGAATTCGGCGACTGGTTCGTGTTTAACCCCGACGAGGTGGGTGAATGGCTGGTGGATGCTAACGGGGCGCCCTTGTACCTTGGTCAAGCGCTGCCGTTTCGTATCGCTGAAAGCAATTACCTGCTCGACACAGCAAACGAATCACAGTCTGGAACTCCGCTGATTTTCCCATTGAACGATAGAATCGTGGTTCAACTGTATGGGAGTAGCACCCCGGAGTGCCAACCTCAAATTAAGAGTGCCGCCTGGGCCAGCTCCCAGCAGCTTGTGGTAATACAAGATGATCTGCCGCTACGTGACCTTGCTTGTGATGGGGATTTGGTTCCCAAGACATTTGACCTCTTTCCAACGCAATACCCAGATAATTATTACTGGCGCGATCCAAAGCAGGTGCCGCAGTTTTTAGCTCAGATTCCTGACAGCGATAATGTTTTGGAATGGACAAGCAAAATGGATTACAGCGAAGCACCACAAGGCATTGCATATGAATTTGGTGGATTTGCCGTAGCCGATAGCATCTCCCACAAAAATGGTACGGTGGCTGAGGATTATGATGGCGGCATGACTACCTTGACAAGTATTGAGACCGATGGCGTAGATGCAGTTTCCGACGATGGCGGCCACATCGTATGCCGCTTCGGCCAGCCCTGCGTTTCCGTTGATCAATTTGGGAATGAAACCGAACTAGTAATAGACCAAGGCATTTGTAATGGCGATGGTTGCGAAACCCCGCCCGCTCCCGAGCAGCAGTAGAAAGGCTAGAGGTTGTGGAACCACCTAAGAATCACGAAGTTGTAGATGAGTACCATCGGAATGAAAAGCAATAACGCGATTCCGACGAAAAAGGCGATCCGGGACGCAATCCTCTGTGGAGTGCCGGGCCAGGAGCGTGTGGTTCCCCTAGCTCCCACCGATATCAGAAAAACTGGCAAGATTAGGAACAGCAGCGCCAGAACCGCAATGCCCGCCCCAGACATCAATGCGTAACCACCCATTATTATTGACCCGATTCCCTTAAAAAGAAGCGCGGGAGTACATACGGCGGGTGATTAGGTACGATCCCAACAGGATCAGTATGGAGGTTCCTACTGCTGTCCAGAATACGGTGTGTGGTGTGGTTCCGTAATTGAAGATGAATCGGCTGATTGCTGCATATAGGAACTGGGAACCCGCGAAGCAGGCAATTAGGCAAGTAAGCAGTATCGAAATTCTGGCTCCGCGACTGTGGTTGGTTGACGCTAGAGGTAAATACACGGCGGCGGTAAGTAACGGTGCGATTATCACCATTGTGCCACTGGTAACCCATTGACCTATTTCGGAAAGCTCACGAAACCGCGCGGAATCAATCAGGTAACTGGCGGCCATAATCAATAGGAAAATTCCAGTAGCTGCCGCAATACCTAACAGCAACGATAGAAATTTGGAGGAAACTAAATGTCCACGGGTGACTGGCATCGCAGCTTGATAGCGGCTCCAGCCGGTGGCGCTGTCCGAGTTCGATGCGATTGACAGAATTGGCCCGGCCATTAGCAGGAGTGATGCTAAAGGTAGAATCATGGCGAGCCAGTTGCGAATTAATGGTCCTTCGCCGAGTGACATTCCTATTAAGAATAGAATTCCCATAACTGTGGCGGCACTAAAAATCAGGATTAGGCCATTCTTTGCTGCCAGATAGGAATATGTCAATAATCCTAAAAGTGGACGACGGGCACTTGTTGCAGCATTTGAGTTAGGCATTTGGTTTTTCTCCTCGAACTAGAGTGAGCATTACATCTTCGATGGATGGGCGATCAATTCGAATATCGCTGTATTTGTTTGCCATTTCGCGGCGGTCTGCAACCAATACATCTACTTGATGTTCATGCTTGCGGTAAGCGAGCATTTCGACGGGATTCAAGTTATTGAATTGAGCTTTGGTACAGCGCATAATCCCATAATCATCGGTCAGCTTGTCTTTGTTTTCGGTGATTACGATTTCGCCATCGTGAATAAAGGTTATGTAGTCCGAGACTTTTTCTAGGTCGCTGGTGATATGCGATGAAAGCAAAATGGAGTGGTTTTCATCTTGGACAAATTCGAGGAATACGTCCAAGATTTCATCGCGTACGATGGGGTCGAGGCCACTGGTGGCCTCATCAAGGATAAGCAGTTTGGGATGGTGCGCCAGGGCAACGGCAATCGCCAGCTTCATGGACATGCCGCGCGAATACTCACCTACTTTTTGTTTTTCCGGCAGCTTGAAGCGCGTCAAGTACTGGCGGAATACGGCATCGTCCCAGTTGGAGTAAATGTGCCGCATGGCTTTGGAAATCTGCTTAGGGCTTAGGTTCTCTGGGAATGCATTGGAGTCGTAAACCACGCCGATGTCGTCGCGGATGGCGGCATCATCTGCGGTGACAGGCCTCCCAAATAGTTGCACTTCGCCATCGTCCTTGCGCAGCGTGTGCAAAATTAGCCCGATGGTGGTGGACTTGCCAGCACCGTTGGCGCCAACGAATCCCATTATGGAACCTGACGGAACCTCAAAACTAACGTTATTGAGCGCGAACCCGCCTTTGGGGAATTTCTTATTTAGCCCGCGTACGGCTAATGCGGCTGCGCCGACGGGCAAATTGCCCTGCTGTGGCAAATGCCCGCTACTTAGCGATGGTGTCATGGCGCCTGGCTCCTTCGTAGAATTCTTGCAGTGATTCGGTGAGGGTTTCGAGTGGAATATCGCTGTTATGGCCTATCCGTGCAGCCTCGGCCAAGTGCTGGTCGGCAATGCGTTGTTGCTCAGCCCGGTAGAACTCTTGATCCTGGTGAGCGACGAAGCTGCCCCGGCCAACTACTGTGTCGATGAAGCCGTCGCGTTGCATTTCTTCATATGCCCGCTGCACGGTGATAACTGAAATGCGCAAAGACTTGGCCAAACCCCTGATGGACGGCAAATCGCTGCCGGGCGCCAGGCTGCCGTCCATAATCTGTGCCTTAACCTGCGTAGCAATCTGGTCATAGATAGGTTTGCCGCTGCTCGCCGAAATAACTATGTCCATGACAGCCACCTTCCTTACTGTACTTATCGCAACAGTACACCAAAGACAGCGAATTGAGGACAGAGCGACACGCCGACGGTGAAAGTTTGCAGATACCTATTGACATTCGATAGATAACGTGCGATTATCGTTCTATGCAACGCACTATTATCGTTTGTCTACAGGTTCCGCTGGGCTTGCTGATGTTTGTCGCCACCTACTTTTTGGTGGGCGTGCCTTGGGTAGCGAACATGTTTGCATTCGATAACCCTGAAGTTACGCACCTTGTGGTTCCCTATTCCGTTACCGCTATGGCAGCTATAGCTGCGGGCCAAGTAGCATTGGTATTCATTTGGCGATTGCTTAAGCTTGTCGCCAGCGGCGAGATATTTCGCCATCGGGCATTGCGCTGGGTTAATGGTATTTTAATCTGCCTTTCAGTTGCGACCGCACTAGCCGCGGGAGTGCTAGCATTTCAATTGTTAGACACCACCGGAACTGTTGGTTATTTTGGGTCTGTTGTATTTTTGTTTGCGGCTACGGTAGTTGGCCTGACCGTACTGCTCTTGATGGCGGTAATGCGCGGCCTGCTTGTCTCAGCGATTGATAATCGCGGAGAATTGGACGCGGTAATCTGATGCCGATAATAATTGATCTGGACGTGATGCTGGCCCGACGAAAAATGTCAGTGGGCGGTTTCGCTGAAGCAATCGGCTTATCCCCAGCGAACGTGGCTGTACTGAAGAACGGGCGCGCTAAGGCGGTGCGCTTTTCTACCTTGGATGCCATCTGCCGCGTTTTGGACTGCCAGCCCGGAGACATACTGAGGTGGGTACCCGATAATGATGAACATGAATTACCAAGTACGTCGAGCAACGCTTGACGATGCACCCGCCATCGAAGCCGTGTGCCGCGCCGGGAGCCAATTTTCCGAACTGAGCCAAAACCTGGCACCCAAAGAAATTCTGGACGCGGTTAACGACTATTGGTACAACCCGGAGCAATTGGCTCAGGACATCCCGCATTCCGGGAAATGGCAAGGCTACTACGTTGCGGTTGAAGATGATGGTGAAGTGGTTGGTGCCACCTGCGGTTGCGTGAACGATGACGGCACCGGCCAGCTACTGTGTCTATTCATCAACCCCGAACTATTACGCCACGGAATAGGGTCAACATTGGTTAAAACCCTTAGCGATGAACAAATCAAACTCGGCGCAACCAGGCAATTAGTTTACGTTACCAAAGGGAACATGATTGCCCTACCATTTTATGAGTCGGTCGGCTTCCAAATTGTTGAGGAAAAGCCGCGCGTAGGTTACGGGGTACCGGAAAATGCCGGACTATTCGAATGGGTGATGATTCGCCCACTTGGCGAAGAATCAGCTTAAGTTGGGGTTAAATGAAGCTACCACGTCCTCTATTTGGCTTTCTCGCTGCGCTGTCTCTTGTCGCTAGCCTTACTGCATGCAGCGCCGATGCTGATCCCGAAATATCCACAGATAACAATGAGGGTTCTGCACAAGAGCCGACTGCTCCAGCGGATTCTTTTTGGGTTGCACCGATAGCGCTCAAGTTCGCAGAGCTTGGCCTGCAATCTGGGTTTGAAGACCCTGCCGAATCCCAACGTATAGCTGACCAGGCACGACTAGAAACCGAAGAGTTCATCGCATCGTGCATGCAACAGGATGGGTTTGAATATCTCCCCTTTGTGCCACCCACGCCCACTTCAATTGTTGACCGCAGGGCTAACCGCGACTGGGTAACACAATGGGGATATGGCATAAACCTCAACCCAGATCAGGTCGCGGCCACCGAAATTGTCGACCCCAATGCCGCAATCCAAGCGCGGCTTAGCGATTCCGAACTGCGCGAATACAATCTCGCTTTGAGCGGATGTCAAGCTCGTGCTCTCCTTGATGGCACAGACAATGCCGAAGCAATTTCACAAGCCGCAGCAAGCGCCATTTTCTTCCAAGGCGATCAGTTTTTCCCGCTACGCCAAGCTATCCAGCAAATGTTTTTAGATATTGAAAACAGTCCAGAGTTTGCCGAGCCGACGGTTGATTGGGCTAATTGTATGGCCAATGCTGGCTGGCCGGGGTTTACAACAATTTTTGATGGGTTCAATTTTGCCATGTCGGAGCGGGAATCCTTTATGGATAGCTTTATGTGGCAACAGGGTATGCCGCCTATCACTGAATTACCGGGTTACACTCAACGCCTACCGGAACAGGTTGAGCGGGAAATCGAAATCGCTTTGGCTGACCTTGATTGCCGCACATCCGTTGACTGGTCTGCTAGAACAAACGCAGTTATTGAAGATATCCAAAACCAATTCATCGCCGATCACCAAGCTGACTTCGAAGCTCTTCGCAGCGCAATCGAACAAGGGCAATAACTTTTCCAACCCTGATTTATCTGAAAAACTCGTTGGGGCGGAAAAAGCCTTGATGGTGGTTGGCGGGGGCGAATTCGATTAGGCCGTGGTTGGCGTACCAGTTGCGCACTGCCACTCCAGTGTCGCCGCCATCGGTGGTGACGATGAAGCCGTAGCGGTCTGCGGCTTGCTCCGACACCCATTTAAACAGGTGCGTTCCTATTCCCTGGCTTTGGTATTCTGGCGCGACCAGCAAATCAATAACATACTCGTACGAGACGCCATCGCTGATAGTGCGAATAATCCCAACCAGCCGGTCACCATCCCAAGCACTCAAGACCAAATGGCAGCCAGGAAGCAGCACCGTCAAATCGGGGTACTTCTTAAGGTAAAGAACCCAGCCCACAGAATCATATAACGCACACAAATCAGCGTTAGTTATATTTCGGTCTTCTGAATAGGTTATTTTTGGCATTTATCCAAGCAATCGAAACACGAGCGGAACCAACAAAATTAAGATACTGCCAACCGTGCATGTCACCGCGACCTTAATTACGTCGCGCCGCTCAGCATCATTCATTATTCACCCTGGCCGCGCTGAGCTAAGGCGTCTTTGAGAGCATTGATCGCCTCACGGTGGTCGGATACGAATCGGGTTTCGGCATCGAACCAACGAGACTCTTGGCGCTGACGGAAGTTTGTCGCCACCCGGCAATCAAAATCGACGAGCGCCATCTCAATTTCCTGCTCCGCAATAGCGCGAAGCTCAGGGGTTAATTCGCCACCGGGAATAACCTCAATGTTTGCGTCCCCGCGCGCTTCATCCATCTTATGCACGATGGCGTTGTAGGCATCCCGTGGTTGGCTAAAACCAGGGAAGCTGTTATCAGCCATACATTCGGGCCAATCCCGTTGAGCATCCGTAACGGCGGAACTAAGGTCGTTATGCAATTCAGAATAGGCCTCTAAAAGGGGCAGAAACTCATCGGACATCAAAAGACTGACGCCGCTTTCAAGCTCCATATGTTGGGCTGCGAACCCGCTACAGCCTTGGCTTTCCCACGATGATGCATCAATGTATTGGCCCTCCACCACCATGATGTCTTCGCCTTCGATTGGCGCCTCAATCGGTGAACCCCAAAGCGCGTTCTGGAATGCCTGGCGTTCGGACTCGCTCATCGCACCCAAGAAATCCCGGTACGTGTAATCGGGCTGATAATCAAGGTCAACCACCACCGGCTGGTTAATGATGCCGAACCCCCATTGTGCTACCCAGTCCCGGCTGCCTGGCTGCCAAATATCTGCACTAACCTGATACTCTGCGGTAGATACGTTGGAAACGGGGTACTCAAAGCCTTGCTCTAACATGCATTGCACGATGAGTTCTGTGCGCCGTTGGTCTTTGGCTTCCCGGCGCCGACCCTGTTCAGCCGGATCAAGATCAGTACCCAAAATATGCCCAAGCAAATCCCACATGGGGCCGTTGGGCTGCGGCATCGAGCCATCCGCAGTTTGAGTGTCAATAACCGGGCCTGGCGTGACTTCCGGGATTGTTTCCGTAGCCCACCGCGAAGCAGTTGTCGCAGAACAGGCGCTCACTCCCCAAACTAATAACAAAGCCGAGGCGGAGCTAATAATATTACGGAGTCTCAACAGGCACCACACTTTGCAACTTACGCCGTTTCATTCCCGCTATTACCAGCAGCGCAACACCAGTCATAACCGACAACGGCGCGAGCGTGAGCAAATACGCTTCAAGGGCAAAACCAGCAACTTCAGGCTTGGGTAAAACAAACTGCGCGACATATATTACGGCCCAAATAGCTACCGGACTGAGCAAAAGCCCAAGGCCCCAACCGCGCATTTTTCGGAATTTACCCGTTCTTTCCATGTGTGAAGATCTCACCTAGTTGCGGACGGCTCCGGCAACCAATGCCTCGCGGCGATTCGAGTTTGCAGCCAATTTACTCAGCATCAATAAAGCCGAGATATTCATAAAGCCTCGCAGCCCGGGTATTTTCGAAGTTAACCGCCAAGCCAATGACAGGGTATCCGGCATCGTGCAGCTTGGTGGCGGCCTGCGAAAGAAGCGCAGAGGCAATTCCCTTGCCAGCGTAGCCGGGGAATGTGAAAACCAGCGCGACCATCGGATTATCATCTTCGGTAACGGTAATGATAGCGGCGACTGGCGCATCGCCATCGTAGGCTGCGAACGAGGCTGTGGTGATCACGGCACCGTACTTGCCCTGCAGTACTTCGCGGAGTTCGCTAACTGTCTCCTTAAGCGTTTCGCCCTCGTAGTCGGGAGTGCCCACATATGCAGCGAGCATCACCGGGGCCAAAACATCGGGGGCAGGAAGAGAGCCGAGGCGAATATTTGGAGGCAATGACCTAACGGGGAAATCAGCGGTTGAGCGTTCCAACCCTATTCGCTTGGACACTAATTCACGCCTGGGTTTGCGGGTTAACGGGGGCTATCGTCGAGATCATGCCACCATCACGCTGCAAATGACGATCTTTAGCGCCGCTTATTAGCCGAACTGCTAACAAAATGGTAACGATAAACAGAAGCACCGGGGCGAGTAGAAGTGGAATATTTAGTGCTGTGCCCGCTACCGTGATATTGGTATCGGATTCAAACCGTGCGATGGTGGCCAAAACGAAAATTGAAATTGCCAACGAAGTTAGGGACAGGAGAAACAAAAGTGCGTCAATCCCTCTGGTCTTGATCCAGCCCAAGCGCCCGGGCCGTGCGGCCTGAACAGCACCAATAATTATGACGGAAACAAGAATAATTAATGAGGCGAATAATGGCATTAGCCAATTCCTTTCGTTAGTTTCCAAGCATCGGATTCGGTTTTACTTCACCGGCAGGTAGGAACGCGTCAGGTAATAATTCGCAAAGTTGCTGGAATGGTAAATCACCAATGCTTCTGTTAAGGCTAACTAAAATATCTTCACGGGAACGGCGCGTGGAAGACAACACCAAGTGATGAGCGGCCAGAAGCTCCTTTGGATACAACTTAGCAGTTTGTACCAGTAAAGCGCCCAGGTTTAGCAACGCAATACCACGGTCGCGCAACCACTTTTCGGGGAAGTCGCGCAAATTTTCGGTGAGCAAAACATCGGCATCAGCGGCAAGTGCCGCTGCCACCACATGCTCATCTTTCCTGTCGGCGCCCGAGAGAGAAGCAAGATATTCAATCTCTGCCGGAACCTCCACATCATGGTGTGGCAACTCAGCAGCTAGTCGACTAGAAAGGTAATCAATACGTTGCTGGCTGAAACCAAATTTTGTCAGCAAATTGCGTGCAACTTCGTCCCAAATCGCATCCGACCATCTGATGTCGTAAAGCCCAATTTCCGCTAAGTACAGAATATAGTCTCGTGGAGTACGTGGAATTAGTTCATTTGCGTCCGCGAGGACAACCCGAATTGTCAAGAGAATTGACCAGCCTCATCGGATACTTCACGAAACGCTTGAGCAAATCGACCCCAGCGAGAAGGTAGTGAGTTCAGGTATTCATCATCAAAGCCTTGCGGATTTTCCGGGTAGGGCTGAATGAGGTCAGCGACATCCCTGTAAGCCAGAGGTGTCAAATGCGCCGAATTAGCAAGTGTAGGTTTACCCTCGCGCACTTTCGTTTCAGTAATCGTCGCCATAGGCAGATTGTACCATGCCACGCAGTAGAAAATTGCCGTGGGCCGGAACCATCAGAAGTCGTCCGATGCCGCCATCGTAAGCCCTTTCGGTTTTAGCAACACGCTAATAGCTGACAATTATACCGATGCCAAAATTTCCGCCGGGTGCGCTTTCTGCCGCTAGTTCTATGTGGCTGACTTTGCCACCGGCAAATCTTGGTAAACCTCCGCCCGGAGTTCTCCTCAAAAAGCGTATGATAATAGAAATCTAAATACTATTCTTGATACAACCAGGCTTTTCGGAACCACTTATCATTAAAGCCAATAATAGCTTAGAAACCCCGTAGTTACTGGCCTTTTGGGCGGTAGGAATAACTAAATTGGCACCGCCTTTCTAACTTATTTTGGCTCGCCTAGCGTCGAACTCTTGGCCGGGATTTCTGACTCTAAACCTTTGCACCCCTCCACCATCACCGCCGAGGAAAAATAAAAAGGTTCGTGCCCAAGGCTCCGGTCGGCACGGAATCCGAATATTGAGGTTCCAATCCCGCGCTCGGCACCAATCATCTACCATCTTTGGATAAACTCCTCTGGTAGTGTTTGAAGCCCGAAAACCGTGATTATTCTGCGGTTTCCGGGCTTTTTTCCTGTCTCGCAGCGGTGCTCCTGGGCGGCTCTTTTTCGCTTTTCCGTCATGGCCGCTGCTCCGGGTGGGTATCTTTTGACGATGCCTACCGTCAGCCAGAGGAAACGTCAAAAGATTGACTACTGGGTGCAAATAATTAGTTTAGGGGTCGCACTAACGGTGATAGGGCATTGCCTATGGGTCACTCTGGTGGATTACGCCACCGCCCACACCCACACCGACATCCGGTTCACATTCAAAGACGGCACCGAAATCAGCGCTGGTTAAACCCAATTCCGTTTTGCCGCCGCCACCCCCGCAGCAAAGCGGGTCTTAGCCCCTAATCGTGTCATCATTTTTGCAATCCTTGTGGCTAGTGTTCGTTCTGAGACCCCTACATCCGCACAAATTTCCCTATCAACACGTCCCAGGCTTAACATTTCCAGCACGGCCCGGTCTTCAAATGAGATTTGAACGCCGTTTCTATCAAAAGTTTGCCCGAGCGGTGAAGCGGTAGTCCATTTTTCCTCAAATAAGGCTTGGAGACAGTATTGACGGCCTGGTATTCGCGCTCATCACGTTCGTGGTGCTGGACTATCTGACCGGGGTGCTGGTCGCCATCGTGGAACGCAAACTCTCCAGCGAAGTTGGTGCCCGTGGCATCGCTAAAAAAGTCACTATTTTCGCACTGATTGGTATCGCGCATTTGATTGACCAGTTCGTTTTGCATTCCGGAGCCACGCTTCGGACGGCGATTGTGTTCTTTTACATCGCTAACGAGTGCCTTTCCGTTATCGAAAACTCAGTCCGCCTCGGCCTGCCCGTACCCGCCAAATTCAAGGAAGTTTTAGAGCAAATCCGCAACAACAACGATGGAGGAACCACCAATGAATCTGCATAAACTATTTCTCACCAACAACAACTGCTACAAGGCCGGGCGCACCATAAAACCCAAAGGGATCATGGTTCACAGCACCGCTGCTAATAACCCGAACTTGAAACGGTACGTGGGGCCAGATGATGGGCTGCTCGGCAAAAATCCGAATGGTAATCATTGGAATCAGGCGACTCCGGATGGGCGGCAGGTCTGCGTTCACGCGTTCATCGGCAAACTAGCTGACGGCACGGTGGCGACCTATCAGACGTTGCCGTGGAACTACCGGGCATGGCATTGCGGCTCCGGCACCAAAGGCTCTGCCAACGATTCGCACATCGGGTTTGAGATTTGTGAGGATTCGCTGGCCGATACCACCTACTTTGCTGCGGTTTACCGGGAGGCCACGGAACTGTGCGCACACCTGTGCCGCGAGTACGGGCTAGACCCCACGGCTGATGGCGTAATCATCGGGCACGTTGAGGGCCACCAGCGCGGCCTGGCCAGTAATCACAGCGACCCAACCTACTGGCTGGTCAAGCACGGAAAATCTATGGCCACATTCCGAGCCGACGTCAAGAAACTGCTCACCACACCGGCACCGACCACACCTGCACCGGCTCCGGCGCCAGCGAAGTCGAACACTATCTACCGCGTCCAAGTCGGCGCATTCACCGTGAAAGCCAACGCCGAAGCCATCCTAAAAGAGGCCAAAGCGGCTGGCTTCACCGGCGCCATCATTACCACTCAATAGCCAAGTTCCTTTTTAGCCGCCCTTTCGCAATTCAACGCGAGGGGCGGCTTTTTTGGCGGTATACCGATGGGAGGAATAAATGAATGATTTACAAAAGCAACGCATAAAGAAATTACGGCAGCAAGGTGTTACGTATTCGAAGATTGCTGAGTTGTTGGGGTTGTCGGTTAATTCGGTGAAGTCGTTTTGCCAACGTAACGGCATTAGTAATACGCCGGAGCCAGATAATAATGGCCAATGCCGCAATTGTGGTGCTGGGCTTACCCAAGTTGCTGGCCGTAAAGCGCGTCGGTTTTGCGGCCCGGAGTGCCGGGTGTTGTGGTGGAAAACTAATCCGAGCCGGACTGAGCAAGCCACGTACCATTTCGTTTGCCCCGGTTGCGGCATTCAGTTTGAGGCTTATGGGAACCGGAACCGTAAATACTGCACGCATGCCTGCTATATCAATACCCGGTTTGGGAAGCAGGTGGCGGCTTGACCGAAGACCAATTCACCCGCGAACTTGGGTACCAAGCCGCGCTGGCTGTGGCGCGCCGGATGCACGATGCCGGGCTGCTCACCACAGATGAACTGGCAGAGGCCACCAAGTTTTTGCTTGAGAAATACCTGCCGCTTATTGGAGGCTTAACCGCTCAAGCGGCTTGACTATTTTCGATACCAGAGTGACTAATGGCTATCGGAATTAGGAGGCAGCAAAATGCGAATAACGGATTACCAACCCCGCGCAACCAAACGCAATAGCAATGCGAAATTGACGCGGATTGAGTTTGGGCGAGAACGCAACTACCAAATCGGTATCGCACTGATTAGGCAAATGCTGGGTGCCGGAATTATTACTGCTTCTGATTTCGCGGATATGGATGATTATCTGCTTTCTAAATACCAGCCCCACTTGGGGCTTT